>ERZ1669250.367-NODE-367-length-21514-cov-6.017429_pt1 | contig 21514 bp, 17 predicted proteins | sample MGYA00579295_ERZ1669250 | MGnify/ENA primary metagenome ERZ1669250 (study PRJEB41166, sample SAMN08046056) | hot springs metagenome | biome: hot spring; feature: acid hot spring; material: thermophilic sediment; isolation source: thermophilic sediment from acid...
GCCAGCGCCAGTAGAGCCGAGGAGAGCAGAAGCAAGGGCCAGGAGCCCAGACGTCCATAGGGAGTACGTCCGGCCATGGGCTGGATCACGCCGTCGAGTCCGGCCTCGATGAATTGGGGCAGACTGGCAAGTACCCGACCATTGGGGGCGATGACAGCGGTAATCCCGGTATTGGTGGCGCGCAGATCGGGTTTTTGCTCCTGCCGGGCCTGCATCGCTGCCATCTGCAGGCTTTGCGCCGAGGCAATGCTGTGACCGTACCAGGCATAATCGCTGATATTGAGCAGAAAACTCGCGCCCTCCACCACGCCCTTGCGCACATCCCGAGAGAAGGACTCCTCATAGCAGATGCTCATACCGGCTTTCTGCCCGTCCACCGGCAGGACCGAGCTGCCCACTCCCGGCGTGAAGCTGCCGAGTCCCGGCAGAAAATCGTGGACGATGGGACCGAGAATGGCTGGAAAAGGAATGTATTCGCCAAAGGGTACCAGATGCTGCTTGCGATACCAGCGCAGGGGGTCGTGCCCGTGGATTTCCATGGCGGCATTGTAATATTTACCGTGGCTGGACTCGGGAATGCCGATGATGAGGGTGGCGTCATGCTCGGCGGACCAATCCTGCAGGTGAGCGATGAGGCCAGGGATCTCCGTCTGAAAGATGGGGAAGGCCGTCTCCGGCAGGGCGATGAGCTGGGTTCCGGGTGGAGAGGCGGCGATGAGTCGAGCGTAGCGGGTCAGGATGGCATCGATCCGCTCTGGGTTCCATTTCTCGGAGATGGGGATATCGCCCTGCAGCAGCCGGAAATGGAGCGGTGATCCTTGCGGATGGGTAAAGCGGACGGTCCCGGCGAAGAGCGCCAAGGCAAAGATCAGGAGCACGGTGGAGATGGCCGCCCACAGGGCACGGACGTCCCGGCGCTGCGTCCAGGCCCAGGCGGCCGTTGCCGCGACCACTGCGGTGGCGAGGCCGACGCCGTATTGACCGAGCCAAGGGGCAAGTCCGCCGAGAAAACCCTCCGTCTGGGTATAACCGGTGGCAAGCCACGGGAAGCCCGTAGCAAAACGGGAACGAGCCCATTCGGACAGAATCCAGAGTACCGGCACGGCCAGCCAGCGCGCCGGTCCCGGAAAGAAGCGGTGTGCAAGTCCCAGAGCCAGAGCCGGATAGATGGCGCAGTACGCCGCCAAGAGTCCGACCAGGGCACCCGCCAGAATCCAGCTCATATGGGCAAAATTGTGCAGGGTAATGGCAATCCAGTAGGTGCCTGCGGCAAAGGCGGCGAAGCCGAAGAGGTAGCCCATGGCCGCCGCCGATTTGGCGCTGCGGGCGCCAGCGCTCACCAGAAAAAGTCCCGCCAGCAGCAGAAAGGCCAGAAAGGAATAATCGAAGGGTGCAAAGGCCAGGGGCCAGAGGGCGCCCATAAACATAGCCAGGAGCAACCGCCAGACCAAGCCCGGTCTTGCCTCACCCGGCACTGCTACGCTTGCGCTTGCCGCCATCCCGTTCCCCTTTCCCGAGGTCTGCACCCTCTCCGATGGTCTGACATCAGGAAGGTTCCGCAGGCGTGGTCGCTTCGGTCGTCCGCGCTTCACGCGGGAGACTGAGGCGCAGGATCTGCACGCGCTTGCGATCGGCCCGCAAGACCTCGAGGCGCAGCCCCCCCACCATCACCACCTCCCCTACCCGCGGTACGTGCCCCAGACGATTGCTCAACCAACCGCCCAGGGTATCGGCATACTCGTCGTCCAACTCCGCGTGGAACTGGGCATTGAACTCCTGCAGGGTGATGACGGCATTGACGAGAAAGTCACCGTCCTCGCGCGGTACCACCATCACATCCTCTTCGATGTCGTACTCGTCCTCGATTTCGCCGACGATGATCTCCAGCACGTCCTCGATGGTGATGAGTCCCGCCACCCCGCCGTACTCGTCCACCACCAGAGCCATGTGGTGACGACCGGTACGGAACTCGTAGAGCAGGTGATCCAGGTGCTTGCTCTCGGGGATGAAGGTGGCGGGCCGCAGCAGATCCGTCAAGCGCGGAGGTTCCGGACTTTGGCCGCAGGCGCGCAGAAGGTCCTTGGCCAGCAAGATGCCGCGCACATCGTCGCGATCGTTGCCCACCACCGGAAAGCGGGAGTGGCCCACTTCCACCACCCGCGCGATGATCTCGGAGATGGGCAGATCCAGCTCGATCACTTCCATCTGGGCACGGGGAATCATCACATCCCGCACGCTGAGCTCGCCCATCCGAAAGATGCCATCCACCATACGCGCGGCTTCGGCATCGATGACCTGGCGCTCGCCGGCTTCACGGATGAGGTCCAGCAGGGTGTCCTGATCTTCCACATTGCCGCGCAGGGACTGGGTGAAACGCGCCCACCAGCTGCGGGAGCGCTCCGGACTACTTCGGTCTTCACTCATGGTCGGGGTTCTGATATGGGTCGGCCACACCCATTTGGGCCAGCAACTGGGTCTCCAGCGCCTCCATGCGCGCGGCTTCGGCGGCATCCTCGTGGTCGTAGCCGAGGAGGTGGAGGGTGCTGTGGATGAGCAGGTGACGGTAGTGATCCCGGGGCCGTTTGGCCTGCTCCGCCGCCTCCTGCAACACGACCAACGGGGCCAGGACGATGTCCCCCAGGAAATCCTGACGATAGGGACCGGACTGCCGTGGCGCAGGAAAGGACAGACAGTTGGTGGGCTGGGGCCGCTGCCGGAACTGGCCGTTGAGTTGGGCCATGGCCTGAGCGCCGACGAAAGCGAGACTCAGGCCAACGATGCCGGTTTCGCCCAGCCGCGGCGAGGGTACCGTCAGGGCGGCGGCGATGGCCGCGCGGCAACTGCGCTGTCCCGGCGGTGGCGGCAGGCCGGGCTCGAGGCTCTCGTCGACGCGGCGGGACAAACGCAAGGTCGGCGTCACGAGGACGACTCACGATCGCGATCGTAGGCCTCGACGATACGGGCCACCAAGGGATGGCGGACGACGTCCACGCTCTGAAAAAAGACCATCTCCACCCCGGACATTCCGCGCAGGATCTCCACGGCCTGCACCAGACCCGAGGGCTGGCCGCGCGGCAGATCCACCTGGGTCACATCGCCCGTGACCACGACCTTGGCACCGAAACCCATGCGCGTGAGGAACATTTTCATCTGTTCGGGCGTCGTGTTCTGGGCCTCGTCCAGGATGACGAAGGCTTCGTTGAGGGTGCGCCCGCGCATGTAGGCCAAGGGAGCGACCTCGATGACCTGACGCTCCATGAGCTTGCTCACCTTCTCAAAGCCCAGCATCTCGTAGAGGGCGTCGTAGAGGGGGCGCAGGTAGGGATCGACCTTTTCGCTGAGGCTACCGGGCAAGAAGCCCAGCCGCTCTCCGGCCTCCACCGCCGGACGCACCAGCAACAGGCGCTGTACCGACTCTCGACTCAAAGCCTCCACGGCGGCCGCCACGGCCAGATAGGTCTTGCCCGTTCCCGCCGGGCCGATGCCAAAGGTCAGATCGTTGCGGCGAATGGCCTCCAGATAGCGGCGCTGGCGCACCCCGCGCCCGTGGATGACGCCTTTACGCGTCTGCACCCCGGCACCGGCGTCGCCCGCCTGGGTCGCCTCGGCGTCCAGCCGCGCCCCCTGGATGCTGTGGTGCACCCACTGGGCCGTGAGGCTGCGGCCCTGGCGCGCCTGTTGGTAGAGTTGCAGCAACACCTGCTGTGCCGCCTGCACCGCTTCGGCCGGACCGCTGATGTGAAAGTGGCTGCCCCGGGGCAGGATCAGCACCCCCAGCTGCGCCTCTATCTGCTTGAGATGGGCGTCCAGCTGGCCCGCCATTTCCGCCAGCTGGGTCGAAGTCGCCAGGTCGGCGATGAACTCGGCGTGAGCTGTGGCGCCGGTACTGGGGGGCTCCGTTGCTGCCATCAGCCCGCCAGACGGGCAGCCGCGGACGGCACCATCTCACCCCGCAGGCTGTTGGCCAAGGCAGCGGTGATCCGCAGAGGCAGCATCCGACCGCTGAGATTGGCGGGTCCGGCGAAGTTTACGGAGCGGTTGCAGGAAGTCTTGCCCGTCCACTCACGCGGGTCACGGCGCGAGGGGCCAGTGACCAGGACTTCCTGAACCGTTCCCACCAGCGCCTCGCTATAGGCCCGGGCCAGACCGGTGATCCGCCCCTGCAACACCGCCAGACGTTCGTCCTTGATCCCCTCGGGCACGCTGTCCTTGAGCTTCAGCGCCGGCGTATTGGGGCGGGGACTGTATTTGAAGGAGAAAGACTGATCGAATCGCACCGCCTCGATGAGGTCCAGGGTGGCTGCGAAATCGGCGTCCGTCTCCCCGGGGAAACCGACGATGAAGTCGGAGGAGATACGGATGTCGCTGCGCGCCGCTCGCAGTCGCTCGATCTTGTCGAGGTAGCTGTCCACGCTATGCTTACGGTGCATCCGCCGCAAGATCCGATCGGAGCCACTCTGCACCGGCAGGTGCAGATGCGCGGCCAGAATCGGGATATCGCGGTGAGCGGCGATGAGACGATCGTCCAGATTGTTGGGGTGGGACGTGGTATAGCGTAAGCGCAGCAGGCCGGGAATGCGCGCCAGACGCTCCAAGAGTTCGGCCAGATCGCCCTCGCCGATGAGGCCGGTGGCGCCCCGGTAGGCGTTGACGTTCTGTCCCAGCAGGGTCACCTCGCGCACGCCCTGATCCACCAGCTGCCGCACCTCGCGGACGATATCCGGAATGGGCCGGCTGAATTCGCGGCCGCGGGTATGCGGTACCACACAGAAGGTACAGAACTTGTCGCAGCCCTCCTGGACGGTGACGAAGGCCGTGGGGCCCTCACGGCCCGGACGCTGCGGCAGGCGATCGAATTTTTCCAGCTCAGGAAAGCGCAGGTCGACCTGCGGTCGGCGCTCCGCAAGGCGGGCATCCAACATATCGGCCAGACGATGCAGGGTCTGCGGACCGAAGACGATGTCGACGAAGGGGGCGCGCCGCCGCAGGGATTCCCCTTCCTGACTGGCGACACAGCCGCCCACGGCGATGATGACCTCCGGACGACTTTCCTTGTAGGGGCGCCAGAAACCCAGCTGGGTGTAGACCTTGTCTTCGGCTTTCTCGCGAATGGAACAGGTGTTGAGCACCAGCACATCGGCCCGGTCGGGATCGTCCACGAGCTCGAGACCGTGGCTGGCGGCCAGCAGATCGCCGATGCGCTCCGAGTCGTACTCGTTCATCTGGCAACCGAAGGTCTTGATATATAAGTACCGCAATGATCGTCTCACGCCGCTACCCGAAAACAGATGATAGGGGCCGTGCCGATACTTGACAAGGGCGCGTCACCGGCGGAAACGCTCAGGTACCGCAGAAGGTACGATAGGGGCCCCACTCTGCCGGCATGGGCTGGCTGTAGCGAAAACTGTCGGCGCGGGCTGTGAAGGGATCCTGCAGACGCTCCAGCAGTGCCCGAAGGGGCCCGAGATCCTGATCGAACTGTGCCGCTGCCAGGGCCTCTTCCACGAGGTGGTTGCGCGGGATGTAGATGGGATTGCAGGCATCCATACGCGCGGCCAGCTGCTGCGGATCTTCGTTGCGGCCATCGATGTACCGATGCCATTGCTGCAGCCAGGGGTCCCAGCTGGCGGGCAAGGGCGCGAGGCCCAGGGCGCGCTCGTCCGTGCCCCGCAGGTGCGCGGCCAGGCGCCGAAAGGCCAGCGTGAAATCCTCCCCCTCCGCCTGCAAGAGCTCCAGAAAGCCGCGGATCAAGGACTCCACGCCATCGTCCGTCGGCGCCGCTGATGCCAGTCCGAGCTTGGCGGCAAAACGCCGCTGCCACTGCTCTGAAAAAACCGCAGGGAAGCGATTGAGTTCGGCCGTCAGCAGGGCGATGGCCTGTTCCTCGTCGGCATCGTTCACCAGAGGCACCAGACACTCGGCCAGACGCACCAGATTCCACTGGGCAATGCGCGGCTGCTCGCCATAGGCGTAACGGCCCTGGTGATCGATGGAGCTGAACACCGTGGCGGGATCGTAACGGTCCATGAAGGCGCAGGGCCCGTAATCGATGGTCTCGCCGGCGATGCTCATGTTGTCGGTGTTCATGACGCCGTGGATGAAACCGACCGCCTGCCACTGGGCGATGAGCTCGGCCTGGCGCTCCAACACCCGCCGCAGTAGCGCAAGGTAGGGGTTGGGGTCCTCACTGAGATCCGGATAGTGACGATCGATGGTGTAGTCGGCCAGATCCTTCAGTCGTGCCAAATCGTCCCGTATGGCCAGATACTGAAAGGTACCGACGCGGATGTGGCTGCGCGCCACCCGGCTGAGCACCGCGCCCGGCAAGGGACGCTCCCGCTGCACCGCCTCACCCGTAGCCACCACGGCCAAGGCTCGAGTACTGGGGATCCCCAGAGCGGTCATGGCTTCACCCATGAGGTATTCCCGCAGCATCGGTCCGAGGGCCGCCTTGCCGTCGCCGCCACGGGCATAAGGAGTTGCCCCGGAACCCTTGAGGTGCAGATCCCAGCGTTGCCCCGCGGGATCGCGGATCTCGCCCAGGAGCAGGGCGCGGCCATCGCCCAGCTGCGGGTTGAAGTGGCCGAACTGGTGCCCAGCATAGGCCAAGGCAATGGGACGGGCACCGGGGGGCAGCCGCCGGCCTGAGAGGAACTCCGCCAGGGCCGACTCCTCCATTTCGCCAAGGCCCAGTTGCGCTGCCAGCGCCCGGTTGAAGAGCACGAGTCGTGGCGCCGGCACCGGCGCCGGCTGCCAGGGCTGATAACAGCCGGGCAGACGTTCGGCAAAACTGTGTTCAAAGGCGAGGGACCAGTGGGGATCGGCGGCAGACATGACTGGAAGACTCACTCCGTGACCAAGCCGCTCAACCATGACAGAGATGGGCCGCGTCGCACAAGGGGCTTACAGGACTCTCAACGCCAGCGCTGCACGGATGCTATGCTAGCACCATGATGCTCCGTTTTCGGGCCCATCCAGAGCTGCGCTCGCGGCGCGGCCGCAGGGGTTTGCGCACGCGGTCGCGAGGATTGCGGGCGATCTTCGAGGAATCCGTCCTGTCCCCGACGGCGGGCCGCGCGTGAACGCTGCTGCGCCGAGGACGACCCCGCTGCGCCGCAGCCGTCGCATTGCCCTGGCCCTGCTGATTGCGGCCACGCTGCTTTTCCTTTTCTCGGCCTGGCAGGGCATGCGTGGTCCCTACGCCTGGACCGGCGCCTTTGCCGAAGCCGCCATGATCGGCGGCCTGGCGGACTGGTTTGCCGTAGTCGCCCTGTTCCGCCATCCCCTCGGGCTGCCCATACCGCACACGGCGATCCTGCCTCGCCAGCGCGAGCGCCTGAGCCGACGTCTCGCGTCCTTCATCCGCGGTCAGTTCCTGCAGACGGAGGCGCTCGTCCAGATCCTTGCGCGGCAGAAACCCGCCGCCAGTCTCGCCCGCTGGCTGCGCAGCCATCGCCATCGGCATCTGCTGGCACAACAGCTGCTGTCTCTGCTCCAGCGGGGCCTCGATATGGGTAGCATCGAGCCGTTTCGCAGTGCTCTGCGCGCTGCCATCGGTCGGCAACTGCAGGCGCTGGATCTGGGGCCATGGCTCGGCAGGTTAATGCAGATGCTCACCGACCATGGTCGCCACCAGGAGCTGCTGGACGAAGGCATCGACCAATTGCAGAGCTGGCTCTCCCGTGAATCGGTGCAGGAACAGCTGGCCCAACAGATAGAGACCCTTCTGCAGCGCGCCTATCCCACCCTGTTCTCGTGGCTTGGCAGCGTAGTGGATCCGAGCAATCTTTCCCACCATCTGTCCCGCAACCTCGTGCGCGCCCTGCACGAGCTTTTGACGGAGATCAGCGTCGATCCGCAACACCCACGGAGGCTGGCCTTCGATGCCTGGGTCGCGCGCACCGCCACGCGTCTGCAGCAGGACCCGGGCTGGCGTGCCGACATCCGGCACTGGCAACAGCAGATCCTGGACGATCCTGCGGTGCTGAGCTACGTCGACGCCATCGTGCTGGATCTGGGGCATTGGCTCGAGAGCGATCTTGGCTCGCCCCAGTCGCGCCTGCGTCGTACCCTCATCGGCCTACTCGGACAGGTCGCGCACTGGCTCGAGACCCAGGAAAGCCTGCGCACGGCCCTGGACGCCTATCTGATGGACAGCGCCCGATCGCTGGCACCGGCGATCCAGGAAAACCTGCAGCAACACATCATCGCTACCATCGACGCCTGGCCCACTGCCGACATGGTGCGGCTCCTGGAGGACGGTATCGGCAGCGATCTGCAGTACATCCGCATCAACGGGACCCTGGTGGGTGGCTGTGTCGGGGTGCTGATCCACGCCACCGCGCTCTTGATCGTGGGCGGTCCGTGACGGCCTTGTACGGACCACAGTGCATTCCATGCATCACGGCAACTGCCCCCAAGGGGCCGAAATGCCGGCGCAGAATTGGACGAATTCGGCCACCACCCAGCCTACTTGCGCAGGGAAAGGCCGCCGCGGCGGAGAGTTGGCAGATTGCGGGGTCGGGAACGAATCCTGCAGGCTGCTGCGCAAAGGTCGATGGGATTCCCCGAAAAAGGAGGTTCACATGAAACGTCTCATGCTTGCTCTGCTTGCTTCCAGCGCACTGGTGTGGAGCCTTGGCGCCGTGGCCGCCACCGCTGCCGAGGCGCAGCAGGCCATCAACAGTGCCAAGGCCGCCATGGCCAAGACCGAAGCCATCCACTATCAGTGGCTCGCCACACCCAAGCTACTCGAGGAGGCCGAGGCAGCCGACAAGGCCGGCAAGTACGACGAGGCCGTAGCCAAGGCCGAGCACGCCCAGAAACTGGCGGAGTTGGCCTACGAACAGGGTGAATCGCAAGCGAAGAAGTACGGCGTCCGCCTCACCAAAGAGGGCGTCAGCCTCGACTGAGGGGACGGATGCGGGTGTCCCGCGCCCACTCCTGAAGCAGTACACCGCGGCTGGCCAGCCAGTCGCGGGCGAGTTTCTTCTTGCGATCTGCATCGGCGCTGAATTCCAGGTGGATGTGGGCGCTGCGTGGCAGTGCCCCGGGTGCGGGGGCTTCCGTGCCGAAGAGCCGACGCCACAAGTGCCGCGCCACGCCGTCGTTGCCATCGTAGACTCGGCAGTCGGGTCCCGCCCACTGGCGGAACTCCCTTTCCAGCCAGCAGTAGTGGGTGCAGCCCAGCACCAGGCCACTCGGCTGCAGTTCCTCGAAATGCGGGTACAGGCGCTCGCGCCAATAGTTCTGGGCCGCGATACGCCAGTCCGACGCCTGCCCCTCGACGATCTCCATCAGCCCGGGACAGGCCACCGGCCGTACCCGCCGGGCGCTGTCGATGCGCTGCAGCAGAATACGCAATTTGTCGCCCGTCACCGTCAAGGTCGTCGCCAGCAGCAGCACGGGTCCCTCCTCTGTATCCAGGGCTTTCTTGATGGCTGGCTCGAGGCCCAGGATGGGCACCGGCGACTGCGCTCGCAAGGGTGCGGCGGCAGCGCTGGTGGCGGAGTTGCAGGCAAGGACGACGGCATCCACCCCCGCCGTCAGGAAGCGCTGGTAGGCTTCGGCCGTCCACTGGCGCACGAGCGCAGGGTCCTTGTCCCCATAGGGCGCGTGGGCCACGTCCCCGAAGAACCGATACTCTGCCTCGGGCAGATAGCGCAGACACGCCAGCAGAGTGCTCAGACCGCCGAGACCAGAATCAAAGACACCGATACGCACGGTCAGAACGCAGCACCCCAGGTAGGGCCCGGGACCGGGGGCCGGACACTCGCCGATCTCTTTCGTGGCACGGAGGGCGCGACCCGAGGCGCTGCCCGTCTAGGGACGCCGCGGATCGTCATTGGCCAGCAGTGCAGCGCCGCGCATGCCGGCAAGGTCGTCGTTGTTGCCGCGCCTGACCTCGACGGAGCCGCGCAGGGCCGGGATCAGATCCTGGTCCAGACGCTGGAGAAAATCGTCCGCGAAACAGTCCCAGGCAGCGCTGAGCCCTCCACCCACCCGCAGCAGACCCACATCGGCCACCTTGAGCACGTGGGCCAGCGCCTGCCCCAGACACTGTCCCGCCTGGGCAAAGGCGGCCCGCGCCTCAGCGTGCCCGTCGCGCGCCATCTGGGCAATGACGGCGGGCTCCGGCGCCGTACCCGTGGCTTCCACGTAGCTGGCCTGCACGCCGCGCGCCGAGGCGTACTGTTCGAGGCAGCCCTGATTGCCACAGCCGCAGCGCCTCCCCCCAGGGACCACGATCAGGTGACCGATTTCCATGGCGGCACCGTGGGCACCGCGCCAGGGCCGGCAGTGGTGTACCCAGCCGCCACCCACGCCCGTACCCAGACCGACATAGAGGAGGTCCTGCAGCTCCGGGTGGGCCTGCCGCTCCTCCCAGAATTCGCCGTAGGCGGCGGCATTGGCGTCGTTTTCGGCAATGACCCGCAGGCCCAGGCGCTGCGCAAGCTCCGATTGCAGTGCAAAATTTTCCAGTTGTGGGATATTGGGAGACTTGAGCAGCACCCCGTCGTGATCAACGAAACCCGGGAAGGCGAGACCCACGCGCGCCACCTCGGGAAAGTCGGGCAGCAATTCGTGGATACCCTCGGCCAGGGCAGTGAGCACGATCTCGCGGGCGGCGGCGCTGTCGCTCGCTGCCTCACAGCGCTGCCGCAGATCCACCTCACGTCGCGTGCAGCGCAGGCACTCCGCGCCCTGGAATACACCGAAGCGCAGATTGGTGCCGCCGACATCGACGCCGATACAGAGTTTATCCGCCATGGCCTTGCACCTTTCCCGTCAGCACACAGGTCCACTCCTGACCCAAGGCCACGGACCATTGTAGATCCAGTACCAGCGCCTGCATGATGCGCTCAAAACCGGCCTCGGACTGGGAGATACTCCAATGCGGGCGCACCTGCCAGGCGACAGGCCGGTCCACCCGCAGTTCCAGACGCCCCTGCAGGACATCGTCCTCGATGGCGACAAGGCTCGCGGAGCTGCCTTGCGCCGGCGTGCCCAGACCGCCCTGGAGAATGTCGTCCACCAGCAGCCGACCGCCGGGACCGTCGCAACTGGGCATGGCGAGATAGAGCCGAGTGACAAAGGGTATCTCTCCACTCCCCGCATCCTGGGGCGTGAGACGATAATCCACCTGCAGGACACCGCGCCGCAGCTGATAAGCCTTGTGCACCAGGTGACTCGGTGCGGCGCTGGCGACGAAGCGCAGGCCCTTGTTCTCACCCTCGATGCGATACTCGAGGCGGACATCGCCCAGACGATCGATGAAGCTCTGACAGGGAATATCGTCAAAAACCAGGTCCTCGACACCGATCTGGGTCTTGAAACTCACCCGGTCGTGGGCCGAGACGATACCGCCGTGCTCCGGTGCCACGGTGCTCGCGCCCTGGCGAATCTTCTCGTAGTAGGCCTCATCTCGTCGTGCCAAGGTGTCGGCAAAGTTGTGACGGCGACCATAGTGGTCCCACTCGACAATGCTCGCGAAGGGCTCGGGAGCGACGATGATCTGGGCCTCTGCATCGTGGCAGAGCCACTCTTCGCGACCGTCCAGATCGATATCCAGGGCCGTAAGGGTCGGTCGTTTCTGCACCCCATCCAGCAGGGATTCCAGGGTGAGCAGAGCGTGATAGACGGCGCGACGCAGGTGCGGCAGGTAGATGCCACCAAAAAGCCCATGCCAGTAGGCGTCGTTGGCCTGCGCCGCGTGCAGGGCGGCGCGCATGGCCGGACTCTGCCGCCGCTTGGGCAGAGCGTGGAAGCGGGCCGACAGCTGCAGCATCCGCTTGTGCATCCAGTTGCCCTCGGGATAGCGGCTCAGGAAATTCTTCCAGATGCCACCGCGGATCAGGGCCTTGCGTTCCCCCAGACGGCCGGCATCGCGCTCCTGGTGGAGCAGGGCTTCGTACTGGTGCGCCGCCGCCGGCGGCAAGGTCCAGGCATTCATCTCCGAGTAGGAAACGGTGGGCAGGTAGACGATCCCGAGGGGTCGCTGCTGTGCCAGGAAGTCTCGATAGTGCGTGGGAACGATGCCTTCGTGGGCAAGTGCCCCCTGAATGAACTGCTCCAACCAGCCGCGGCCATAGACCCAGTCGTAGGTCTCCGGCCAGAGTCCGAACTTTTCGATGTCGTCGAAATAAATGGCCGCCTGTCCCGCACGGCCGCCGATCTCTGCGATGGCCTGGCCCGCCTCGGAAAAGGGCAGAAGGTAGCGCAGGCGCTCGGCAATGGGAAAAACATCGATGGCCTGGCCGTTTTCTTCCGTGCGGTAGAAGCCCCCCAGCGCCTCAGACGCCACCCCGGCGCAGAGGAAATGGTAGTCGTCTACCATCACGTAGCGGATACCGGCATCCACCAGGGCTGGCACCACACTGGGATCCCAGACCCGCTCCGTGAGCCAGGCGCCCTGTGGACGCACGCCAAAGGCCTGCTCCAGACGTTCGCTCATGGCCTCCACCTGCTCTACCCGGTCCAGGTAGGGAATAGCCGCCAGCACGGGCTCGGTATCGCCGGCACCCACCAGCTCCGTCTGGCCCCGCGCGACCATGTCGATGAGCAGGGTCGTGGTGGCCGGGTGATGCTCCAGCATATATCCCAGCAGCCAGCCGCTGATGTGGACGGCAAAGGGGAATTCGGGATAGCGCGACAGCACCTCGAAAAATGGGTGATAACAGCGCGCCACGGCGTCGTCGATGACCTCGGGGAAGTTGCCGATGGGTTGGTGGGCGTGGACTCCCAGGAGCAAGGGGGTGGCAGGGGGCATTTAGTCTCCTTGATGATGACTACGGCGCATGGTGCCTCCCGCTTCCGCCGGCGCCCCGCCCTGGCTGATGGGCTGGTCCAGCTCCGCTGGCGGGGCCAGCCTGAGGAGACGATAGAGCTCACGCAGGTGCGCGCGATAGAGCGCATCGAAATCGCGCACGGACTCCGCGGGATTGTAATCCCCGAACCACCAGAACCAGTCCGAGCCCTCGCACAGCGCCAGCTGCTTGAGGACCCGCCCCTGCTGCTCCGGCGTCAGTGCGGAGAGCTGCTGATCGACCGCCTTCTTGGCACTGCAGAGCAGATCCCAGGCGCGATTCTTGGCGGGGTCACCGATCCAGGTGGAGAAACTGCCGTAGACCCAGCTCCCGGCAGCCAGCTGCGGCAGGACGGTGCAGGCCTGCGGATGATCGCGCCGGAAATCCCGGAAGGTACAGAGCTGCAGATGGGGATGGTTGGCCAGGGCACGGTAGAGCTCGGAGAGGAAATAGTAGCCGTTGTATGGGTAGTACTCCCAGGCATTTTCCCCATCGAGGATGATGCTCACCACCGGGAAAGCCTGATCCTCCGTCTGCCGCCAGATGGCCTCGAGACGCTGGACGAAATCGGTGACGGCATCGTGGCCAAACCAGCTCTTGTAATCGAAGCCAATGGCATCGGACAGGGCATCGTCGCGGAAGAACAGCCAGGGACCGTCGCCCCGCAGGCGGTAGGGACGATAGAGATAGTCGTGACGCTCGCGGGCGGGTGCGTCGCCACGGTCGCTACGGCTCAGGCTACGGGCGAGGATGCCCTCACCGGTGGCAGTCCACTGCACACCCTTGCGGCCCAGAATCTCGACGAAGGCGGCAGAGATCCCGCCCTCGGCTGGCCACAGTCCTTGCGGCGCCACCCCAAAATCCTGGCGGTGGCGGTCCAAGGCGGCGTCTAGTTGCCATTGCACGCGTTCCTCGCCACCAGGGTAAGCGGGGCACTGGGGCAGATGGGCATCGGGCTCGCCGTCCCGGGCGACGGTGAAATCCAACAGCAAGGGAGCGATGGGGTGCTCATAGGGAGTCGTGGAGATCTCGATGCGACCACTCTCGGCCAGCGCCCGATAGCGGGGCAGGAGCCCCGCCAGCAAGTCGCCGATGCAGTGCAGCAGATTTTGCCGATCCTCCCAGCTGTAACCCGAGCCCTTGGCCATGAGCTCCTGAATCAGCGGCGTCTGTCGCCGCACCGTCTCCCCGGTCCAGGCCAGGTGGTACCAGACCACGAGATCGGCCACGTACTGCACCGAGAGATAGTCCACCATCTCGCTGGCGTCCTGGCGGATGAACTGCCAGAGCTCATAAAGGCGGCGGTAGCCCGGAAAGGGGTGGAGCATGTGTTCCGGATCGAGCCGGAAACACTGTTCCAGCAGGTAGTGGCGGACTTCCGGCACGAGATCCTTGAGATCTTCGGTGGCCAGGACCCGCAGCAAAGGGTCGCGGAAACGGCCCTCGGCGAATTGCTGGACATAATCCTGCAACTGTTCCACCAGCACCGGGACGAAGTTGAACACCGCCCGCGCCATGGGGTTCTCCTCCAGGTGCGCCACCATGTCGGTGTAGTCCTTGCAGGCGTGCAGATAGGTCCAAGGGAAACGATACTCGCCGTCGCCATCCCGATAGTCGGGCTGATGCATGTGCCAGCAGAGGATGACGTGCAGGGCCCGGGCAGGTGGCATGGGCTATCTCACAAAGTGCAGCTGCTGCCCCAGCGATTCCGGGGTAATGAGGGTGACGCCACCGGGGGTGCGATGAAAACGCCGGGCGTCTTCCACCGGATCCTCGCCCACCACCAGTCCCGGCGGAATGATGGCGCCCTTCTCCACCACCACCTTGCGCAGCCGCGCACCTTCGCCCATGCGCACGTTGGGCAGGATCACGGAATCCTCCACCAGCGTGTTGCCGTCATTGACGCGCACGTTGGAAAAGAGCAAAGAACGCCGGACGGTGGCGCCGCTGATGATGCAGCCCCCGGAAACCAGGCTGTCCAGGGCGACGCCACGTCTGCCCTCATCATCGAAGACGAACTTGGCGGGCGGCAACTGTTCCTGATAGGTCCAGATGGGCCAGCGGCTGTCGTAGAGGTCGAGGTCCGGTGTCACGTGCACGAGATCTATGTTCGCCGCCCAGTAGGCATCGATGGTACCTACATCGCGCCAATAACAGCGTTGCGGATTGCCGCTGCCGGCGCTGGAAATGCAACTGTGCCGGAAACGGTGGGCGATGACCCGATAGCGAGGCACCATGTAGGGGATGAGGTCGTGGCCGAAGTCGTGGCTGGACTGGGGATCGTCGGCGTCGCGGATCAGCTGCTCGTACAGGAAATCGGTATTGAACACGTAGATGCCCATGCTCGCCAGGGCACGATCGGCTTGTCCCGGGATGGGCACGGGGTCGTTGGGCTTTTCCGTGAAGGCGACCACCCGATCCTCGTGATTGACGGACATCACGCCGAAGCTGCGGGCCTCCTCGAGCCCTACCTCGATGCAGGCCACGGTCATGTCGGCCTGGGTCTGTACGTGCTCCGCCAGCATCTGCCCGTAGTCCATCCGGTAAATGTGGTCGCCCGCCAGGATCACCACATAGCGGGGCCGATGGGCCCGCAGGATATCGATATTCTGGAAGATGGCATCGGCAGTGCCTTTGTACCAACCGGTGTTCATGCGCTGCTGGGCGGGCAGGATCTCGATGAATTCGCTGAATTCGCCGCGCAGAAAACCCCAGCCCAGCTGCAGGTGACGGATGAGGCTGTGCGCCTTGTACTGGGTCAGCACGCCCACCCGGCGGATGCCGGAATTGATGCAGTTGGAAAGGCAGAAATCGATGATGCGGAATTTACCGCCGAAAGGTACCGCCGGCTTGGCCCGCCAATCTGTCAGCGGTCCCAGGCGGCTGCCGCGGCCACCGGCGAGGACCAAGGCCAGGGAGTTTTTGGTGAGATTACTGACGAAACGCGGGGAGTTGGCCACACCGGTGATTCCATCCTCAGACATGATAGCCCTCCTCCCGTGGCGACACCCTACGCACAGTATAGCCCGCGTTGCCGATCCTCAGACGCGATGCGTCCATCACCGCAGCCGCACGACACACCGGAATATTCCGGATCACGTTAACCGAAGAGCGAGGAACCTGGCAAGGCCGGCGGGAAGACGCCCGCGCCGCCGTCGTGCTAATCTAGATGCGCACACAAGGCGGCAAGTCCGAGGACGAGCATGAGCACACCCACCAGCAGACCCGGCTTCTGGCACTTCACCCGCGAATTTCTGCGCGACCCCCGCGCCATCGGCGCCGTTTTCCCAAGCTCACCCTACCTTGCGCGCAAGATGGCGGGCCTGGTTCCCGCGGGCGACGGCTTCGTTCTGGAGCTGGGCCCCGGGCTTGGACCCGTTACCCGTGCCCTCCTGGAGCGCGGCGTCGCGCCGGCGGACCTCATCCTGGTGGAGCGCTCCCCACGCATGGTCGCCCACCTGCGGCGCCGCTTCCCCGGAGTGGAGGTCATCGAAGGCGATGCCGCCCGTCTGGAGGACTACCTCGGTGCACGAGGCACCGCCCGTGCCATCGTTTCCAGTCTGCCACTGCGCAGCATGCCGGCCTCGGTGGTTCGCCAGATTCTCGACCAGTTTCCGGGGATCAGCCGCCCGGGCACCGTGTTCATCCAGTTCACCTATCATCCCCGGAGCTCCTGCCACAGCATCATCCCCCAGGTGTTCGAACACGACGGTGGCCACTTTGTCTGGCGCAATCTGCCACCAGCACGGGTCGACAGTTTCTCCCTCAGGCACCTTCCTTCCTGAGTCCGACGCCGGGGGCCTCGGCCCAGCGCCGCAGCGGGTGCAAGGGTAACTCCGGCTGCAAGGTGACGTGCTCGATACCGAAGCGCTCCGCCAGCAGTTCTCGCTCCCGCTCCAGAATCTCCGGCCAGCCCGCGAGTTCACGCAGCTGCAGGTGTGCCGACAATGCCAGACGCTCGCTGCTGATGGCCCAGATGTGCAGATCGTGCACAGAATCCACGCCCGCCACCGCCGCCATGGCCTTGCCCACCGCTTCCAGCTCCAGCCCGCGCGGGGTGCCCTCCAGGAGCACGTGGACGGTCTCGCGCAGCAGGCGCAGGCTGGAAACGAGGATGAGCGCGCTGATGAACAAGGACAGTATCGGATCGATGGGATCCCAGCCGGTGCTGACGATGACGATACCGGCGACGATAGCCGCCAGGGAGCCCAGGAGGTCACCGAGCACGTGCAGCAGGGCGGCCCGCTGATTGAGGGAATGTGCGCCCTTCATCAGCAGCAGGGCAATGGCAAGGTTCAGTAGAAGACCCAGGGTAGCGACGACGATGACCACGGGTCCATCCACCACCTCCGGATGCAGTAGGCGACGTACGGCCTCGACGCTGATGGCCGAGACGATACCCAGCATCAGCAGGACATTGAAGACTGCCGCCAATACCTCCACCCGTCCCAGACCAAAACTGTGGCGCGGCGACGGCGGGCGTTGTCCCAGGCGCGCCGCCAGCAGCGCCATGGCCAGCGCCACGGCATCGGTGAGCATATGCCCGGCATCGCCCAAAAGCGCCATGGAGTCGGCACGCCAACCCGCCACCGCCTCGACGGTGGCGTAGCCCAATATCAGCAGCAGGCTCCAGAGCAGGGCGCGACCGCTCCCCGCCGCGGCATGCCCGTGGTGATGATCGTGGCCATGGTGATGGTGGGAATGGCCAGCACCGCCGGCCGGCGCCGCGCCCACAGACGGCATTGACGTGGAGGATCGAGCCACGAGTGTCCCTCAGACCGTGCAAGAGATCGTCATTGTCGCCGCTTCTCCAAGGTCGCACCAGGGCCACCTCGCGCCGGCACAAAGCCCGATTGACCCTTTGGGCAAAAGTCTGGAATATCCGAGGCCATGAGATCCCATCTCGCCCCTCGCCGCCACGGACCGCAAGGGCTCTGGCCCTGGTTATCCCTGCCAGCCTCCCTCACCGCCGCCCTGCGTCGCGCCTACGGATCGGACCCGCGCTGGCCGCGCGCCGAGCTGCTGGCCAGCGGCCGCCGTCGGGCAAGCCGCGTCGAGGCTGAGCAGCTCGGTCTGCACCGACAGAGTCGGATCTTCTGGCGCGAGGTCCTGCTGCACGGCCCCGATCCCCTGCGGCCCGCCATCTGGGCCCGTACCTCCTTTGCTCTCAGTGCCATCGGGCGAGGGCTGCGCCCCCTGACGCGACACGGCAGCCGACCCATCGGCAACACCCTCTTCCGCCATCGACGTCTGCGCCGCGGGCCCGTGCAGATCCACTGTGCTCCGGGCTACGGACCGCGGCGGCGCTGGTGGCGCCACTCCCTCCTGTGGCGCGGCAGCACCCGGGTGCTGGTGATAGAGCATTTTCTTCCGGATCTGCCGGTCTGGCGCGGGCGGGGCAGAAACTGACGATGCTGCGAAGCCGCGACAAACTGCGCGCCTATGCCGCCCTGATGCGCATCGACCGCCCCATCGGCGTGCTGCTCTTGCTCTGGCCCACCTACTGGGCGCTGTGGCTGGCCGCTGGGGGCAATCCGCCCCTGGGACTTTTCCTCATCTTCAGCATCGGCACCTGGCTCATGCGCGCCGCTGGCTGTGTGATCAACGACTTTTTCGATCGCGATTTTGACCGCCAGGTAGCGCGTACCTGCCAGCGACCCCTGGCCGCAGGCCTCATAGGCCGGCGTGAGGCCCTGGCGCTGTTCGTCCTGCTCCTGCTTCTGGCAGCTGCCCTACTGCCTTTTCTCAACCGTCTGACCATTCTCCTGGCGCTGCCGGCGGTCGCCATCAGCATCGCCTACCCGCTGTTCAAACGCTTCACGCACCTGCCCCAGGCCTTTCTGGGCCTCGCCTTTTCCTTCGGTATCCCCATGGCCTTCGCCGCCGTTCAGGATCGGGTCCCGAGCCTCGCCTGGTGGCTCATGCTCGCCAACTTCTGCTGGGTGATGGCCTACGATACCGCCTATGCCATGTCCGACCGTCCGGACGATCTCAAGGCCGGCGTGCGCTCCACCGCCATCCTCTTCGGACGCTTCGATTGGCTGGCCATCGGCCTGTTCCACCTGGGGGCCATCGTCATCCTCGCCGCCATCGGGCTGCACCTGGACCTGCGCTGGCCCTTCTGGGTGGGCCTGGTGGGCGCCGCCTCACTCATGGCCTACGAGCAGCGCTGGCTCAGCGGCGACCGCGACGCTGCCCTGCGGGCCTTTCTCCACAACAATTGGGTCGGGCTCCTGATCTTCTGGGGTATCAGCGCCGGTCTTGCACACTGAACCGGCCAGGGTTCATGACGAAGAACTTATACACAATCCAGTTCGCACCGGAATCTCGACCGCCGATCCCGCTGATCCCTCAAGAGATTTTTTTTACTTTATGTTTTTCAATGAGTTATTCGTGCCTCATCGTTAGGCACGGCAAGCAAGCTCAAGGATGACAATGACTTCCGCCCCTTGTCACGACTCTGCACACAGACTTATCCACAGAATCTGTGGGCAAGTGTATGGCTGACGATACAGAGGAACTCACCGCGGTAACGGACAGCGCCGTGGAGGTGGCTGTCTTCGCACCGCTGCGGCAGAATTTCTCCTACCGCTGTCCGGTGCCGGCGCCGGCACTGGGCGTACGCGTGCGCGTGCCCTTCGGTCGCGGCCAGCGCATCGGTATCGTCGTCGGTTTCGGCCCTACGCCCGAGGGCACGTCTCTAAAGGAGATCGATGCGGTCATCGACCCGGAACCTCTGCTGTCGCCCGCCCTCCAGAGCCTGCTGCATTTTGGTTCGGCCTACTATCAGCACCCTCTGGGCGAAGTCTGGGCCACCGCCTTACCCAGCCTGCTGTGCCGCGGACGCCCCCTCCCTGGTGCCGACGATCCCCTGTACCTCTGCAACGCGGCTGCCATCCATAGCTCAGCACGCCTCGGGCCAAGACAGCGCGCCCTGCTGCAGCTCCTTCAGGAGTCGGGCCCGCTGCGCCGGCAGGATCTGCCGGCCACGCTGCGCCCCGCTCTGCCCGGCCTGCTGGCCCGCGACATACTACGTGCAGAGGCCGCGCCGCCTCCCTTGCTCGCGGTGCAGAACTCACCCCATGCCCTGCACGCCGAGCAGCGTGAGGCGGTCGCCGCCCTGCGCGCAGCCCACGGTTTTTCCGTGTTTCTGCTGGATGGTGTCACGGGTAGCGGCAAGACCGAGGTCTATCTGGAGGCGGCCCGCCCGCACCTGGAAGCGGGTCGGCAGGTACTCTTCCTGGTGCCGGAGATCGGTCTGACACCCCAGCTCCTGGGACGCTGCCGCAGCCGTTTCGGCGCCGCCGTAGTGGCCGCTTACCACTCGGGTCAGAGCGAAGCGCAACGCCTGCGGGTCTGGCACGGCGCCCGCAGCGGCCAGCTTCGGGTCATCGTCGGCACCCGTTCCGCCCTGTTTCTGCCTCTGGCGCGCCCAGGCCTCATCGTCGTCGACGAGGAGCACGACCCTTCCTTCAAACAGCAGAGCGGCTGGCTCTACTCCGCCCGGGATCTGGCCATTCGCCGCGCCCAACTGGAATCCATACCCATCGTCCTCGGTTCTGCCACTCCCTCTCTGGAGAGCCTGCAAAACGCCTACAGCGGCAAGTATCGGCACCTCAGACTACGCCAGCGCGCCACCGCCATGAGTCTGCCGCCCATGACCATCCTGCCCATGCGCCGACGTCTGCTGCAGGCTGGCCTGTCCATAGAGCTGCTGAAGGCCTGTGGCCAGACCCTGGAGGCGGGGCATCAGGTCCTGCTGTTTCTCAATCGGCGCGGTTATGCGCCAGCCCTGCTCTGTCACGACTGCGGTACTGTCCTCTTTTGCCCCCGCTGCAGCGCCCCACTGACCTGGCATCGACGCCCGCAGCGGCTACGCTGCCATCACTGCGGCCACGAAGCGACACACCCAGGTCACTGCCCCCAGTGCGCCAGCGTCGATCTGCGCGCCGTAGGCGCTGGCACCGAGCAGCTCGAAGATTACCTACAGCAGCGCTTTCCCGAGGTGCCAGTGCTGCGCATCGACCGCGACTGCGTCACTCACGCTGGCCAGCTGGAGTCCCTGCTGGCCCGGGTCCACAGCGCCGGTCCCGCCATCCTCGTCGGCACCCAGATGCTCGCCAAAGGGCATCACTTCCCCAGGGTCACGCTGGTGGGCATCGTCCATGTCGACCAGAGCCTCTTCAGCGCCGACTTCCGCGCGACCGAACGCCTGGCCCAGACCGTGCTGCAGGTGGCAGGGCGCGCCGGGCGCGGCAACGAACCCGGACGGGTACTGCTGCAAAGCCACGTACCGGAGCACCCCTTGCTGGCGCTCCTGCAGGCGGGCGACTACGGCGCCATTGCCCATCACCTTCTGGAAGAGCGCCGCAGCGCCCAACTGCCACCCTTCCGCGCCCTCGCCCTGCTGCGCGCCGAGGCCCACCGTCCGGAGCGGGTCCAGGCCTTTCTTGAGACCGTGGCAGGGCAGGCCCCCGCTGAACTGGAAATCAGCGGTCCCTTCCCGAGCCTCCTCGAACGCCGTGCCGGCTTCCATCGCGCCGAGCTCTGGCTGGAGGCCGCCGACCGCACCCAGCTTCAGCGCGCCCTGAAACACTGGTTGCGCGAGGTTGGCAAACAGCCCGAGGGCCGGCGCGTGCGCTGGGTCGTGGATGTCGACCCCCTCAACTTCTGACCCGCAGTTCTCACGGTAATCCCGCACTTCATTT
>ERZ1669250.368-NODE-368-length-21487-cov-6.869401_pt1 | contig 21487 bp, 24 predicted proteins | sample MGYA00579295_ERZ1669250 | MGnify/ENA primary metagenome ERZ1669250 (study PRJEB41166, sample SAMN08046056) | hot springs metagenome | biome: hot spring; feature: acid hot spring; material: thermophilic sediment; isolation source: thermophilic sediment from acid...
ATTTGAACCCACGCAGGCCTACGCCAACGGATCTTAAGTCCGCCCCCTTTGACCAAGCTCGGGCACCCCCGCTTGTGTTTACTTAATTGACCTTATTTTTTAAGCGTTTCTCCACTTCCTGTGATCAACTTAGGAAAGCACCAGGCGTATTAGTATCTCGATTCTTGGTGGTGTGGCTTTCACAGTGTATTGGGTAATATTCACTTACTGCGTAGAATGAGTAGCATTAAGCCCATCATCTTAATTAAGTCACCTATCAGCGATACGTAAGCATCCTTAATCAGTATTAGAGGTAATCCCACAGTGAACAAGAATGCACCCCAGAAGAATGCATGTGCTGCAGGTCCATTTATGCTAAGGAGCCTTAAGTAAAGTGATACGCCAGCTATAGGCTCTAGGAAGTAACCTAGTACCACTAATTCAGCGCCGAGGAATTTATGCTCAGTAAGTAGTATTAAACCCACTAGGGTTATTGCTAATGCTAAGGGGACAGTGTACACCATTAATTGCCTAACCCTCAGTTCAGCTGATACGTATGATACGTACGCTGCTATACCCATTATCCATAATATCCACATTACTGAGAGAACCCATGGTAAGTATATAGCCTTAAGCCCATTTAATACTAGTTCAGCAAGTACAGCAAGTATTAGTATGGCAGCTGCTAGGCTTATTGAATTACCTAATTGGAGATATGCATCATTATTAGCCATTTCACCTACCTATATTCCACTGCCCTTTAAATACCTGCTGAGTTAAGGAGTGAATCATCATAAGGAACCCCGGTTAGGGGTTTGGTGATCGGCGCCGTATACTTGACCGGGCTATACTACCGGGGCTAACAACCACTATGTACCTGGCTTAAATAAGCTTTCCGCAATGTTAATGCTTAATAGGGTTTAGGTTCAGAGACCTCATGGCTACTATTTACCTAGTTAGGCATGGTGAATCAACACTGAATAGGGAGGGGATATTGCAGAGTAGGGACATTAATGTAGGGCCATTAACTGAGAAAGGCAGATTAGAGGCATTATGCGTAGCTAGGTTTCTTAAGAATAATACTAAGGGGATAAGTAGAATTATTGCATCCCCACTTCTTAGGGCTAGGGAAACCGCCAGTATTATTGCTGGTGAAATTAAGGTTGACTTAACAATTGATGAGAGGGTTAGGGAAGTTGAAATGGGTAAGTGGGAGATGATGAAGATTAATGATATAGGGCCTGGTTTCCTCAAATACTCAAGGAACCCGCTCAAATACCCACCACCTGGTGGTGAGGATGCTGAGTCAGTCTTAGGTAGGATGATTAATGTAATTAATGAGGCGAAGGAGAACATTGTAGTGGTTTCCCATTATCAACCTATAGCATCATTAATTACCCATGTAGTGGGTTCAAGCCAGAGCAACATTTATAGGATTAGGATCGATACTGGTTCAGTGTCGGCTATTTTTAAGGACGATGAGTGGGGTGATTGGAGGGTCTTATTCATCAATATTAAGCCATTTAATTTTCTAAACTGCAAATAAATTATTCTATTCTTAGCAATTGAAATATTGCATTATATTTATAAGGATATTATTAATTAAAGATAATGCTTTTAAATTAGTTAAAAACAGTAGATGCATGGCTATTGAGTATGTATGCCGCTGGTGCGGTTTCATACTGTATAAGGGTGATAAGCCTAAGAGTGCAGAGGATGTGGCTAGGTATTGGGGTGGTAAGTGCCCAAGGTGCTTAAGCCCCATATCGAAAATACCTCATAAGATTGAGGTATTACCCGTTAGGAAACCCATAAGTGAGTCTTTAAAACGCTAATTAACGCTATCTTCATTATGGTTAAAATAGCTCTCATAGGGTTTGGGAATGTTGGTAAATCCTTCACAAGGATACTAGTAAACAGGGTTACTGAATTAAATAAGCTAGGGCTAGAACCCTGCGTAATAGGCATACTTGCATCGAGGGGTGGTTTAATTAATGATGAATGCATAGGCAGTAGAGCACTCATTGACTTAACCAATAAGGGCGTATATAGTGCACCTAACTTCAAGACAATTGAGCTAAGGGACTTAATTAACCTTAAACCAGATGTTGCAGTAGTATCAATACCGCCAAGTTACCATACCGGTGAACCAAATTTAACAATATACAGGCTACTGATAAGTGAGGGTATATCAGTGATTACTGCGGATAAGACAGGCTTAGCCTTGGCTTACGGGGAGTTAATTAATGAAGCTAGGAATAAGAGGGTATACTTAGGCTTCACGGCTACCGTAATGGCTGGTACACCTGTAATTCAACTGCTCAAGGGATTAAGGGGTAGGATCATTAAAAATATTGAGGGCGTATTGAACGCTACGTCGAATTACGTCCTAACCCTTGTGGAGAATGGGTTAACCATGAGTGAGGCTATTAAAAGGGCTATTGAGGAGAAGATAGCTGAACCAGACCCAGCAATAGACCTAGGTGGCTTGGATGCTGCAGCTAAGGCAACCATACTGGCTAACGTTATGGGCATTAATGCGAGTTTAAGGGATGCTGATGTACAATCAATGTTAAACCTAAAGGATGATTACATTAAGGAGAGCGCCAGGAAGGGTATTAGGATTAAGCAAGTGGCTTCAGTGGATTTAACTAGGAGGTTAATAAGTGTCAAGCCCATGGAAGTCCCAGCAAGTAGCGTTATTGGCTCCATTACTGGCAACTATAATGCATTAATCATTAAACTCAATGATGGGAAGGAAATAACCGTCATAGGTCCAACAGGCCCAGCTGAGGCAACGGCTGAAGTAATGTTCAGTGATTTACTTGAATACGCAGACTCATGTTTAACTATGGGAAAGCGTATTAAGGGCTAGGCTACTAATGTAATCTAAGTGATGTGGATCTCGAGTCCTGAGTAAATGAGGAAGGCTCGCATGGCTGACTCTCAAATTAAGCATAATTAAGCTAACCCTAGCCTACCAAGGTTCGCTCTTAAGGCCAAGTAGGTATGCGCCAGCATTTGTGGCTAGGTGAATTGGGGGGGTTATGATTATTGCAGCCACTGCTACTGGAGCAGGTAAAATGCTTGGGTTAATTAAGTATAGTGCAAGTAGGGAGGCTAGGAGGAAATCAAGCTGATCCAGTAATGGGGCTGGTTCACCCCTCCTTAAGCCAAGCCTCCTCTTAATGAAGGCACCCAGCATATCACCTAGGAGCGCAGCCACTGACATTACGAAGGAATCAAGCATGGTAGGGTACTTAAGTAGTGGTGTAGTTAATGAACCAATAACGTAAACCACAAGGTAACCACCCAGGGTTCCTAGGGTAACACCCATCATGAACCCTTCATAGGTTTTACCATCCCCCAGAACCCTCTTACCATCCTTAAGAGACTTATTGAAGTCAATTGGATGAAGCCTACCCTTGAAAACCCTCTTGGCTAAAACCGGGGTTGCATTAGCCACGTAGGGTGGCCATATTATGAGTAAGGCTTGGGCAATCAATAGGCCGATGTTCATGTTAATCCATCGGCCTCTCATGGAATGCCGTTAAGTGAGCTAAGGCTGATGACCTATACTTAAACACTCTACCACAGGCTAGGCAAACCCAAAGTATTACACTACCCTTCCTGAAGCCTGCAATCATGTGTTCCTTCATATGTCTCATGGCTTGTCCCTCACCTTGAACCTTAGCTTGGCAAATATCACACGTGTAGTTCTTTCCACCAACCTTAAGGTGCTTCCTCATGTGTGTTGCAATGGATTCAATAGGTACCTTCTGCCCACACTTAGGGCACGTTACCTCAGTGGGTTGAGGTACGGTGGAGTAGTCTAGCTTCAATCCCTTTACATCACCCATGTAGTTACATATGGGGCAAACCACCACCTTTAAAGGCGCATAAGCCGCCTCAGCCATGGTTCACCATTTTCCCTTAACCTTTTTAAGCATTAAACTCCGCAGTGAACCCTAGGTGCCTTACCCTTAATCAGTATTGTTGCAACTATAGCCCATATGTCAATAATTACTATACCATATGTCTCAAGAAGGGCTGTTGAGGGCCATTTAATTAGCAATGCCGGTACTGGGGCTATTAAACCAAGCAGTAGGAGTGGAATACCGTAGTTAAGTCTTCTACTCAATACTAGGCCAATGCTCCAAACAACAACAGCTAAATCCATTTGCGTGAAGAACCATTCAGAAACGAAGGTGTGGGGGTAAGTGCCTTCATGAAAAATACCTATTAGGGCAAGGAAAATAGAGGCAATAGTGACAAAGGAGGAACCCATTACCTCAACTTTATTTTCAGAAACAAGCAGTAGGTGAAATGAGAATAAGAGCATTAAGGCTGCCGTTACAACCAAGCCATAATTATACACCCAGTAGTAATTAGCATGAGGATTACCTAAGTCGCTCAGGGCATTACCAAACATGCTGAACCAAGGATTAAGACTAATGCTAACTGCTATAACTACCCAAGCCAATACGGCAGCGGCAATACCCATGTATGTTAAAACACTATTCACAGACACCATGAGTATTCGCTTCAGCTTAACCTTAAAAATATTAATCACACAACTGACCATTTTCATAATGGTTACCAACACTGATTAAGGAAGACATTAATTTTAACTTCATAAGTCCTTTAGAATCATTAATGCCGCAACCATAAAGGAACACGTAATTAACGTAAAATACCCTAAGTTAACTCTAAGATTCTAAACGAACCCAAAGTTTAAATAACCACACTTTAGGTAAGCCAACAATAGGGGCCGTAGTCTAGCCTGGCTAGGATACTCTGGGCGAAAGCCCAGGTCCAGCGGCCTGGGGAACCATCCCCGTGGTACCAAATCGCCGGTGATCCCGGGTTCAAGTCCCGGCGGCCCCATCACCTGCAGGGTGGAACACATTTTGAATTAAACATACCTTTGCAACCGATGATTTTCTAATGTTTAACGTGCTTTCCACACGGCTTCTTCAAGTGTCCCATGGGGCTACTTTAGCGAAATATAAGGTTCATTCAACTAAGTTACCTACCGACTGCGGTGAGGTGTTAGCTTTGCTGGTTCGCTAGTAGGGTTTAGTCCAGTATAATTAGACTTGGCCTTAATAGTTCTCGATAGTTTCCCTTAATGCAGTAAATGCGTTATTAAGTCATTTAAATTCCTCTAGTGAATATTGCATCATTCTCTCAGCGCACTTAATGCTTTTCACAATAGAATCCTAAATTCTAGAATTCTAAGGGTGCAGGGAACGAATGGTATATTTAGGGTAGAAGGCTTTAATGAAGGATGAGTGGGATTTAGTTGAGTATTTAAATAAGCTACTTCATAGTTAGTTGCATGTTTGAGGTTGAGGTTAAGTTTAGGGTGAGTAACGTAGATGATGTTATAAGTAAGTTGAGGGGGTTTGCTACGTATGTGGGTAGTGATGTTGAGGAGGATCATTACTTTAATCACCCCTGCAGGGACTTTGCAGCAACTGATGAGGCTGTTAGGGTTAGGTTATATGGATCAGGTAAGGTAACGGTTACTTATAAGGGACCTAGGTTAGGTGGTGAGGGTAAGGTTAGGGTTGAGTATAATATTGATGTTGACTCGGCCAGCAATACTATAGGCGCCTTGAAGGAGCTTGGCTTTAGGGAGATTGCGGTTATTAGGAAGGAGAGAACTGAGTATACTTACGGTAGTTACACAATATACGTGGATAAGGTTAATGGGTTAGGGAACTTCATTGAGATTGAAACCTTAACTAATGACCAGGGTATAGTTAGTGAATTAGTGAAGAGTATTATGAGCTTCGCGGAGAGAGCCCTTGGGGTTAAGAAGGACTCCGTGGAACCTAAAACATACTTGGAACTCATGTTGAGTAAGATAAGCGAGGGAAAATGAATAGGAATGTTAAGGCTCTTGTAGCTTCAAGGATAATTAGAAGCTTCTCCTTTGGCTACTTATCATTCACAATCCCCCTCTACTTAAAGTCCATAGGCTTCAACCCAGCGTTAATAGGGCTTTACTTCATGATTAACTCTATTTCATCATCACTACTAGTGTTAGCTGCAGGCTTCCTAGGGGATCTCTACGGTAGGAGGGATACTCTAATAGCTATGTCATCTCTATTCACTGCTTCAATGCTAATCTATAGTATAACAACTAATAAACTGGCCATATTCATAACCTCAATACTGGGCACTACAGGAGGCGGTGGCCCTGGGGGAGGCGCTGGTGGTGGACCAGTTACGCCGCTTCAAACTTCACTACTAGCTGATAACACGAGTCCAGTTGAAAGAACTAAGGTTTACAGTATTACCACAGCATCATCAACGGCATCATCATTAACTGGAGCGGCAACATCATACTTACTTATCAGCATGGGCCTAGGTGACTTATTTCTATTCAAGCTATCTACGGTACTTAGCTTAGTGTCTCTACTAGTTTTACTAATGGTGAGGAGGGATAGGGGGAGGGTTAATGTTAATTCAATAAGTCAAATACTACCAAGGAGGTCAAGTAGTTCAGTAACTAGGATTGCGATTGCTGGGTCCTTTGGTAGCCTTGGATTAGGTATGGTAACTCCACTACTCCCGCTGTGGTTTAAACTTTATCTGCATGCCACAGAACTCGACATAAACATGATTTACCTAGCCTCATACCTGGCTTCAATGGTTTCCACCCTACTAGCGGACAGGGTGGAGAGAATCATGGGTAGGGTTAAGGCCATATCCATGCTCAGGTCCATTTCAGTAGGCTTATTCATAGTTATGGCTATAATACCCAGCCTAATCGTGGATTCAGTACTTTATGTAGTTAGGGTGGCGCTCTACATGGTTACAATACCCATGAGGCAATCCTTATCCATGGAGGTTATAGCTAGTGAGGAGAGGGCTAGGGGGTTATCCATAACAGGCTTAGCTAGGAGACTACCCTATAGCATAGGCAGTTTCACGGCAGGCGTAATGATGAATGCCTCATTGTTCACACTATCAATGATAACGGGTGGCTTAGTGTCAATGCTTGATCCACTGCTTTACTACATGTTCTTTAGGTCATTCAGGGGGGAGGATAGGTAATGGCATATTAGTTAAGCTTCCTTAAGCATTCTGGCGACGGTCTCCTCAATTCTCTCCCCCGGCTTAACCAGCATCATCAGTTCACTAATGCTACCTTCCCAAACTAATCTACCTCTATTAATCATAATGACTCTATTAGTTAACCTCTCCGCCACAGACATTATATGGGTGGATATGAGCATTGTAGTACCCTCTCTTCTCATGCTTAGTAGTAATTCAACAACGTTCTCCTGGGTTGGAATATCAAGGTAGTTTAATGGCTCATCAAGTAAAAGTACCTTAGGCCTATGGATGATGGCCATGGCTAATGCAACCCTCTGCCTATTACCCCTTGATAGTGATGATGGTCGAACGCTCATTAAGCCATTTAAACCTAGGGTTTGAGAAACCCACTCCACAGCATCCTTAATGTTGCTTAAACCCCTCACTAAACCCACGTACTCTAAATTCTCCCTAACGGTCAGGTTCATGAATGGTGCAGCGTCTTCAGGTAAGTATCCTAGGCATGCCTTAGCTTTCTTAGGTTCCTTAATAACGTCGAAACCACATACTTTAACCACCCCCGAGTCAGATTTAAGGAGCCCAGCAATAATCCTCATGGTGGTTGTCTTACCAGCCCCATTTGGTCCAAGGAGTGCCACTGAATCACCGCACTCCACGCTGAATGTTAATCCATCTAGGGCTCTTACCCCATTAAATGATTTCACCAAGCCCTCAACGCTTATGCAATTCACAGCTAGTCCTCATTAATATTGTTAAATACTTACCGCGTAGCATGAGGAATGCTTAATTTACCCCCAATCCCCTATCCCTTTAGTGATGAGCACGCTGGTATATGATGAGTGATTAGGGTCAGAGATTCTGATTAGCCATTCAGTATAGGAGAGGTGAAAAGCAATAAAAACTAAGGGCCTGGGCCAATTATGAAATGCCCACTAGGATAGCTGTAGTGGATAAGGATCTTTGCCAACCTAGGAAGTGCAGTCAAGAGTGCATTAGATTCTGCCCAGTGGTTAGGACCGGTAAGAGGGCTATTTATTTTGATGAGCAGCTTAATAGGCCAGTGATAACTGACCTATGCACTGCATGTGGCATTTGCGTAAGGAAGTGCCCCTTTGAGGCAATAACAATAATTAACCTACCCTCTGAGCTTGATGAACACTGTATCCACCAGTATGGGCCAAGTGGCTTTAAGTTGTTTAAATTACCCATGCTTAAGCAGGGTAAAGTAATAGGTATAATCGGCCAGAACGCGCTTGGTAAGACAACAATAGCCAACATACTCGCTGGTTCAATCATACCTAACCTATGCTCAAGTGATGGTAGTAGGGATGAGGTGATCAGGAGGTTTAGGGGCACTGAGCTTCAAACATACTTCACTAGGCTTTACGGTAATAGGCTTAGGGTTATTCATAAGACGCAGTACATTGAGTTAATACCCATGGTGATTAAGGGTAAGGTTAAGGAGGCCTTAATGAGGGTTAATAGTGATGAGGGAAAGGTACTTGAAGTAGCCAATAAGCTTAATTTAACTCATCTACTGGATAGGGACGTCAGTGTCCTCAGTGGTGGGGAATTACAGAGGCTGGCTATTGCAGCAGCCATCCTTAAGGGTGGTGATGTCTACATTTTCGATGAACCCACAACCCACTTAGATGTTACCGAGAGGCTTAGGGTGGCTAAGGCAATTAGTGAATTAACTTCAGGCAATAGGTACGTATTAATAATTGACCATGACTTAGCGGTGCTAGATTACTTAGCGGATCTAGTAGTGATACTCTACGGTAAGCCCGGGGCCTATGGTATTGTCTCAAGTATCAAAGGTGCTAAGGAGGGGATTAACGAGTACCTTAGAGGTTACTTAGCCAGTGAAAACATGCTTATTAGGAGGGAGGCAATAGCATTCAAGCCAACACCACCACCAAGAGAGGTTAGGAAGGAGAGGGTTTTAGTGGAGTGGAGTGATGTCACTAAGAATCTTGGTGACTTTAAGTTAATCGCGCGGTCAGGGCAATTAATGAGGGGTGAGGTTGTTGGTGTACTTGGGCCAAATGGTATTGGTAAAACTACCTTTGCTAGAATACTGGTGGGTGAGCTTCAACCGGATGAAGGCGTGGTAATACCTTATGGTGTAGTTAGGATAAGCTATAAGCCTCAGTACATAAGGGATATTGCAATTAAGTACCCTGAATTAACGGTCTCCTCAATGATAGGTAAGGTGGCTGGTGTCGACTATAGGGAGAAGCCTCATTGGCCAGACTTGGCCAATGGCTTACTTTTAACGCCGATAATGGATAAGAGCCTTAAGGAGTTAAGCGGTGGTGAGCTTCAGAGGGTTATGATAGCTGCAGCCTTACTTAAGGATGCTGAGTTATACGTACTTGATGAACCAATGGCCTATCTAGACATTGAGCAAAGGATTAGGACAGCCAGAGTTATTGCAAGGCTAGCTGAGGAGAAGGAGGCTACAGTGCTCTTCATTGAACATGACGTAACTATGCTTGATTACGTAAGCTCATCAGTAATGGTATTTGATGGTGAACCAGGGAAGTTAGGTATGGCTAATTCACCAATCGACCTAAGGAAGGGTATGAACATGTTCTTTAAGGCGCAGGACATAACGTTCAGGAGGGATGCTCACAATGGTAGGCCAAGAATTAATAAGAAGGATTCGGTAATGGATAGGATTCAAAGAGAGATTGGTGAGTATTACTACTATGTTACTGAGAAGGAGTAGTGCCTAAGTAGGATCATTGGTTTCTCTCATTTACTACCTTCCTCTATAGGCATGAGTATAATTCATTAATATTGAACTGAATTAGTGAGTTGAGAAAGAGTTGGCTAAGCTATTTAATTAAAAGATCCAGGTCTTAAGGTGAGGTTAATACTAATCATTAGCACTGAGAAAAAGTATAATATGAGCTGAATCCCAGTACCTAACTTCTTTAAACTCATCCTTAATGCTTAAGTACCTTAACAATGAACCTTCTTAGCTTCTGGTCACGTATGGGGTTATGGAGCCTTAGTGGCATCTCATCAATACTAATTGAAAATAAATAAAATAGAATAATCTTAATTAACATAAAAGCCTTCTCTCAAAGTGCATATACTTTTAATCTAGTAGCCCGCTCATTACCATGTAGAATATTGAGCCAACCACTGGTACGTAAACTAGGAACATGAGGAGTATGAGGGCTTCTGGGCTTATTGGGATGGAACCCAGTGGTGCCAGCGATATGGTTAGTATTATGAGGAGTATTGGCAGTAATTGGGCTGAAACCACGTAAACCTCCATCATTAGTGATAGGGCCTGCGTCCTTGACCTGAACATTGACTGCTCCCTCCTTATTATTGAATCCAATTTAAGTGCAAGCACGTCAGCTATATTCCCACTTACCCCATATGATTCAGCAATTATGCTCATAACATCATTATATACCCTAGAGGGAACCCTCTCAATACTCCTCTTAATCGCGCTCACTATATCGAAGCCACTGTAAACTTCACTTACCAGTCTCCTGAATTCCCCATTAACTTCAGGTTCAATTCTGATTGTAGCTAGGTAATTGAACACATTAACCAATGGTTCCCCACTGGCCATTAACGGTATTGTAGTTAACAGTATTGTAACTATTGACTTCTCGAATTTCCTTGCCCTTGACCTAAGCCTAATCACGATATAAGCATTAATCATTCCTATTGCCGTTAATGATAATGCTGAAATCAGGATGAAGAGTAATGAAACCCTAGGCCCCAGCCTAACTAGGATGATGGCTAAGGCAAGCGATGCAATTGCCTGGACCGATAGGTAAAGCACGCTAACCTTAATTAACTCAGACGATATAGTGTAACCACTCTTAGCACTGACTTGGCGTGAATACGAGTTAAGCCAATTCCTAAGTACCGTAATGGGATTACTGACCCTCACTTAACTTCACCAGTCCTGCGTTCACTTAACTCATTGAATGCTTCCTCAGGGTTCATGTAATACTTATTTATTATTTCGAAGACGTCGCTGGGGGATGATATGTTTCTCTTAACCATGAGTGACATGAATTCCTCCCTCCTATTCAACTCAGCCTTAACCTCATCAGGCTGTAGGGCGTGGTTCTCAATAATCCTACTCACCAGTACTGACTCATTCACGTTAACTATACTATCATCGCTCCTCCTCCATTCGAAAACCCTGTTAAGCACAGGCCTATCCTCCTGAACATCAATAACCTCCTCAACCCTAGTAACCCTCCTGGTTATTTCATCACCCTTAGCCACAATGCTTATCTGCACAATAACGCCCAGTGATGTTAATAGGGTTGCAGGTATCTCCATGGGTTTAGACAACAGTCTCCTAATGGCCATTTCAGCTGAGTAGGCGTGGAGTGTTGATAATCCAGTGTGCCCACTTGCCAATGCCTGAAAGAAGACGTATGATTCCTCACCCCTTAATTCACCAACAACAATGTAATCAGGCCTAAGCCTCATGGATACCTTAACCAATTCATACAGATCCACGTTAGCGACTCCGGGAGTCTCCGAGGTCCTAGCCACCAGGGGTACCCAGTGGTCGTGAAGCAGGTATAATTCCCTAGCATCCTCAATTGTAATTATCCTGAACCCATTCCTAACTAGGAAGAGTAATGCGTTAAGTAGTGTTGTCTTCCCTGCACCAGTGGGGCCTATTATGAGTATGCTGACTCCATGGTCAAGCATGAACCATAGGTAAGCAGCCAGCTTACTGCTTAAGGTGCCTAACTTAATCATCTCCACTACGGTTAATGGCACTTCCCTAAACTTCCTAATAGTAATCACTGGGCCTATTGAGACAATATCCCTAAGCAGCATCTCAACCCTGAAGTTCTCCGGCATTAGAAGCCCCTCAAGTATTGGTGATGCTGAACTGGGGTTCCTCCTTATCCTCTGGGAGAGGAGGGTCACTAACCTACTTAGCTCATCATCACTGATGCTTATGTTGGTTTTAATGTGGCCATACCTATTATGCCACACGTAAATACTCCTACCTGGGCCATTAATGTGAACATCCTCAACCCTGGGATCATTAACAAGAGGCTCAATGGGACCGAAGCCAACCGTGTTCTTCAATAGGTAATACATTATTCTTTTAGCCCCCTCAGGATTAATACTGGGTGCGTAACGCCTAATTAATGACTCAGCAATACCTTTAACGTACTCCTTAACACTACTGTAATCGTATATTGATGGTGCATTCCTAGCACTCATTAACCTTCCCAACTCTTCCCTAATCTTCAGGAGTAGGTTCTCCTCCTCCTTACTTAACTTAGGTTCCTCAACCCAGTAAATGTATTGGCCATCTCTACTCATTAGTATCGATACCTGCACCAATCCATCTAATACAGCGTAATCATTAGCGTGCATTAGGTTCACTAATATTACAGTATTTTAATCCCTTGCTTTAAACCTGACTGTAAGTTATGTTTAAAAGCACTAAGGATTAAATGAACCATATGGGTAAGTTAAATATAATTATTAGGTATACCGCTGCATTGGTGGTATTAATCATTATTGTACTCAGCTACTTAATGGTACCTAAGCTGGTGGTTACTTTAAACTTCATGAGTATTTCCCTTAATGCCCCATTACCCAGTAATTACGTTTACGTGTCAGTGTACGTGGTCTCAGCGGCCTTAGTAATATTAATAGCATCAATACCTGAATACGGCAGGTGGAGGATTAATAATTACGTTACAGGTGAGTTACCCACCTTCATTAGGATGATTAGGGATGGGTTAAGCACAGGCTTAACTATAACTGAAACCGTTAACTTAACCTTTAGGCAGGGTGGTGTATTGGCTAGGGAGCTTGGTGGTAGAATTGGGTCAAGTGTAATAGGGCCTAGTGAATTAGGTACCGCCTTAATGGGTCTTGCCCGTGAACTTAACAATAGGTACCTTGAATTAGCCTCAATAGTTCTTGAATCAGCCCTGAGGAGTGGTACTAAGGCTGCTGAGGTTCTTGACTTAGCCTATAGGGAGATTGATAATGTTGTCGTTAATGAGCTTGATAAGGTTAATTCCCTTAAACCATACATTACGTTAGCCTACACGATAATAATAGTGTACGTGTTCCTGGGTTCAGTGATACTAGCCATATTAATACCTAGGTTAATTTCAACAACCTCAACAATAGTGAGTTCACTACCCACCGGCCTACTATCATTCGGTAACCTAAGTGTTAACGTCATTAACTCTCTATTCGTCTACAGCATTATGATTCAATCAATCTTCACAGGCATGATAATAGGTAAGGTTGTTTACAGGAATCTTAGCGTTGGGTTAATGCACTCATCAATAATGACCATAATGGCTGTGGCGCTTAACTACGTGCTTAACCTATACATGCCTCAAATAATGCACGTATAGCTGATTAACCATTCAGTGTAATACGGCTAATGCTTAATTAAGGGCCCAGTGACGTGCACCTAATGGACTTGAGTAGTTACCTTGATGAATTAAAGGGATCTGGTTCGCTTAAGGTGGTTAACTCACCCATGGCTGTGGAGTTCGATATACCGCTAATAGCCCATAGGTTCAGCGGCCTTGGACCAGCCTTACTCTTCAATAACATTAAGGGTCACCCAGGCTTTAGGGCTGTGGCCAACATAGTGGATACTAGGGTTAAGTTAATGATGGCCTTAGGGGCCAGTAGCGTTGAGGAGGCTTACAGTAGGCTTCTTAACGCTGAGGCTAATCCCCTTGAACCAAGGGAGGTTAGCGACTTCCCCCTAATTAGGCTTAGTGAAGTTGATTTAAATAAACTCCCAATACCAAGGTTCTTTGAGAGGGAGCCTGGGCCATGCTTAACCAGTGGTGTGGTTCTTGGCTTAGGCGACTACATTAATGCATCCTTTCATAGGCTTACCGTTATTGATAGGGATAAGTTCGTGATTAGGCTTGTGCCCAGGCACCTCTACAGGATCTTCAATGATAATAAGGCTAAGGGGCGTGATACACCAATAGCCATAGTCTGGGGTATTCACCCAGCCTTCCTTATAGCCTCAGCCTCCTCACCACCGTATGGTGTCAGCGAATTAGGTGTCGCCAATAGGCTCATGAACGGTGAATTAAGGGTCTTTAGGTTGAGTAACGGTATCCCAGTTCCAGTTGATGCGGAAGTAGTTATGGAGGGTTTCATTCTTAAGGATGCTGAGCATGATGAGGGTCCATGCGTTGACGTAATGGGTACATACGATGTAGTTAGGAAGCAACCCATTGTTAAAGTGACCTCAATCTACGTTAAGCCTAATCCAATAGTCCACGTGCTTGTTGCTGGTGATGCGGAGAACTCGGTTTTAATGGGTTTTGAGAAGGAGGCTAGGATCTGGAATGCGGTTAGGGCTGTGGCTGATGTTAAGGCCGTTAGGTTAACGAGGGGTGGTGGGGGTTGGCTCCACGCCATTGTGGCTATTAGGAAGACTGTTGAGGGTGAGGGTAAGAACGCAATACTTGCTGCCTTCGCCGCTCACCCAAGCTTAAAGCACGTTGTTGTTGTTGATGATGATGTTAACGTTGATGACTTGAATGAGGTTGAGTGGGCTATTGCAACAAGGTTTAGGGCTGATGAGGATTTAGTAATCATTAAGGGTGTCAGGGGTTCAAGCCTGGATCCAGCAGCCATTGACCAATCAATAGGCTTAACAACTAAAATGGGTATTGACGCCACTAGGCCATTAAGTAAGGATGCTTGGAGATTCGAGAGAGCCAAGATACCGGAGAGGATTAATGTCAATGAGATTAAACTCGAGTAATAGGGATTTAATTGCTTAAAAGAGTTTTTAAAGTGTACCCTTATTAAGGGTTAGGATAGAGTAAATGTGGGTAGGATTTTTAGTATCCGACATTTGTCTAATATGCGTTTTATTTTTGGCCAACATAAAATGAAATAGGCGATTTAAGCTTTAACATCTAGTCCTAGCTAGGGGTTACAATGGCTATTACCAAGCTTACTGATGTAGAGGAGGCGTTAAGTAGCATTAAAGATAATTCTGTAGTAGCTATTTCAGGCTTCAACGCAGCCACAATGCCTGAGTACCTCATAATAAAGCTCTTCGACTTATATAGGAGAACTGGGCATCCCAGTGGCCTATTCATAGTATCCGACACGTTACCTGCAGCTAATAATCATGGTCTTGACCTAGTGGCTAAGTCAATGTACGATGAGGGTGACTTCAACTTCATTAGAGGTTTCATGCTTCCATTCCTAGGTCAATCACCATGGCTTCAACGCCTAGCCCTTGAGAATAGGGTTGAGGCCTATACTTGGCCAATAGGCGTATCGGCGCATTGGTTTAGGAGTAAGGCGCTTGGCTTACCGGTTATAACTAAGGTTGGTTTAGGAACATTCCTGGATCCAAGGCAGGATGGTATATATTTGAATGACTTAGCCAGGGAGCATAAGGTATGTAAGGTTGAGTTAATTGAGATTAAGGGTGAGGAGTACCTAATGTATGATTGCCCAAAGCCTAATGCAGCCTTAATAAGGGGTTCAACAGCTGATGAATTAGGTAACTTAAGCATGGAGGATGAGGCAATATACGGTACTGTATTAGCCATAACCCAGGCCACGAAGGCCATGCCTAATCCAGGTGTAGTCATAGCGCAGGTAATGTATGTGTCTAAGGCTGGTTCAATAAGGCCTAAGAGCGTTCACGTTCCAGGACCATTAATAGACTATGTGGTTGAGGCACCCATGGAGTATCACATTCAATCGGCTTCAATTAAGTACGACCCAAGGGTGTGTGGGCGTGTTACCCCAAGCAACATTTGTCTTCAGCAGGATGGTAAACTGGACTTAGAGAAGGTCATAGCCAGGAGGGTTACTGTTGAATTAGTTAACCTACTTGGTAAGGTTGGTAGGCCGCTCATAGTTAACCTTGGCATTGGAATACCATCAACGGTAGCCAGAGTGATTAGTGAGGAGGGGCTAGGGGACTTAATATTCACAACTGTTGAATCAGGCCCATGGGGTGGAATAGCCTTAAACGGCGACGACTTCGGGGTAGCCATAGCCCCATTCGCTGTAATACCAATGCCGGATCAATTCACGATCTATGAGGGTGGGGCAATTAACGCCGCATCACTCGGCTTCATGCAGGTTGGGCCAAGGGGTGACGTTAACCCAAGCTTCCTACCTGAGAGACTACCAGGGCCAGGGGGTTTCCCATCAATAGTCCATGGAGCACCCAGGATATACTTCGCAGGGGCCTTCACGGCTGGTAAGAGGGACATTAGGGTTGAGAACGGTAGGTTAACCATTGGTAAGGATGGGGATATTGTTAAGTTCGTTAGGAAGCCCTACAAAATAGCCTTCAACGCTGAATTAGCCCTAAAGGCTGGGAAGGAGGTCATGTACATAACGGAAAGGGCCATATTCAGGTTAACGCCAGAGGGCCTACTGCTTGAGGAGTATGCGCCAGGGGTGGACATTGAGAGGGATATATTAAGCAAGATGGAGTTCAAGCCCCAGATATCCAGGGATATTAGGCAAATGGAGCCTGAATTATTCAGGGAAGGGAAGATAGGGCTTAGGGAAGTGGCCCTAAAGATGCTTAAACAGTAATTCACTTACCTATACACAAGTAATCCCAGTAGGCTACACCATAGGACGGAATAGCCATAGATGAAATGACTATAGTGTTAGACCCCTTTCCCTTGTTACCACCCCCACCAGTAGTGGTGCTAGTACTTATAATTGTACTATTAATAAATAAGCCTACTCCAAAGTATTTGTAATTACCACTAACCATGCCCTTTAGGTTAACTGTAAAGTAGAGTGGTGTATTGCTAAATATTGTTCCATTGCTGATATTAACCACCTTATTAACATTAATTTTAAGGGTCCTCTTGAGAAGAATATCGATATCACTTATCGAATTACTTCCTGAGACCGTGGAAGATGGATTAACATTAGATGACCTATAAATAACAACTAATTCATTATTGTCTGTAACAATGAAAATGAAAAATACGGTTCCATTTACTGAGAATTGCGATGGGTAGAGTATCGCTGAGACCATTGGGTAATGGTCTACGCCTATCTGTAGTTTAGATAAATCATAGTAGAGAATTAGAATACCTGAGGAGTTTAATGTCGTTGCATACATGTATATTGGGTTCATTAACTCATTAACTGTACCGTGGTAAACCATGTAGTTCCAGTAGAGGCCTGAACCATCGTATGCGCTTTGCCATGAGTTTAATGTCCCATTACCGAGGTAACTAAAGGTTACGTTACCAGGTAGGCATGAAGATGGTAAAGGTATATTCACTGTGGTTACTAGTTCGCTCACCGTAACTAAATTATTGACAGTATACCTAATTATCGCTATGGGTGAGTTAATGAGTGAAGTGAGATTAGTAAGCAATAGGGATGATTCAGGTGGTATCATGGCACTGCCTAGCTTAACCACATAACCATTAAGGGCGGTGGCTGTTGCATTAATGTAAACCCAGCCTGTTGAATTATTCACCACGTATAAGCCCACCGCAGTACCATTAAGCTGCGGTTTTGTTTCAACTTGTACATATGGCATATAATTGTACGTTAATTCAACGCTTGAGCCTAGGGGGGTTGGTATGGTCAAGGTTAATTCAGCAACATTACTTAGGTTACTTAATGGGATTGGGCACTTAACATTTATGCTGAGACCGCTGGTTGAGTAATATAGTACCGTACCCTGGGCATAATACTCTGTACCGTTACTAAGCTTAACTAAGCAAAAGGCATAGTTGGGTAAGGGGTTACCGGTGCTATACACGCTTAAGTCACCTTTAAGGGAAGCATTAACATACGTGTAGTAGCCCTTAGCAGTAGGTGGTGCTTGGGGAATAATAGTTATTTTAGAAGCTGAAGCCTCAGCGGCGTAAGTTACTTCCTTACTTATGAATCCCCTGATTGAGTTAACTAAATACAGTATTGAGACTAAGAAGACCGCTGCCGCTATTATGAATATTGCGAATACGTAAATCTCACCGAGCCCAAGCCTACTCAACAAGGGCACCACCTGTATACCCGTCATTTGAGTAGAATTTAATAATGAAGGGTGGTTTAATTGAATTAACTGTTATAGTTACTATGGTAAACCTATTGAACTTAATAGGGTTACTGTAGGTTATAACCATTATTACGTTGCCTGTCGTTGCATTAATTACCGCAGCATCGTTAATAATGCATGTTGCAGTACCGTAATTGTATAGGGCAAGGGCAACCTTATAAGTGTTCACTGTACCATTCACTGCATAACCAATAACAGTGAACTCACAATGGTAGCCTAATGGACCGCTGTAGAGACTCTGTAGTGAACCATTAATGTAGTTTATGAATAATGCCAGTAATGCCACACTAAGCATCACTGAAATAACCAGTATTAGAACCGCTCCAGTGATTTCACTTGAACCATGCCTTAAAAAACTCATCATGGCTACTTTTAATTTTAGCACTAGGGCTTATTAAGAATTTACGTTGAGAACTGGTAAGTTATCTGAGTACCCCTTGCCGTAACAAGTTTTAATACATAGAGTGAATTTGGATTTAGGCTGCAGCCAGAGGGTATTGAGAAGTATAATGCAGCAGAATTACCATAGGTTAAAGTTACCCCACTAGCTGGTGCTGTAGTATATGCTGCTGAAGGGGGTGATGAGTAGCCTGTTAAGGTTAATGTACATATTATATTTAATGTTGTACTATTTAGTATATACGCTTGGTCTATGGTTATGGGTATTTGCCCAACATTCTGAACATACACAATTAGTTGACTACCTGATGGATTATAGTTAACCCCAATTATTTGCGCCTCTTCAGGAGCTGATACTTGTGATACTCTTGTTGTTGTCGTTGATAGGTATCCTGAGAACCAGAAGTAAAGTAGTATTGCGGCTACGACAGTTATCACTATTAGTAGTATTGCGGCCACTAAGGGTTCAATACCCCTCCTTGCCCTTCTATTCAAATTACTCACGTATTACCTGCCAAATATGTATTTTTAAGCTTTACGCGTTAATCTATGGCAAATCATTAATGTAAATAGCATAAGGTGTTCATGCTACTCATTTCTATATATTATCGCTCTATCTACATGATTACCTATTTACTTAAACTTTAAATTCATGGTAGGTACTGATTCTACGCGTTAGCTTTTAATGCCACCAATGAGCATCACTAATCATGGGTAAGGGTAGGCAATTACTGTTAGGTGGCATTAAGGCTTTGGGGCTTACCAATGCTGGCTTAAGCAGTAGGAGGATTCTTGAATTAGCCTTAATCTACGCTTACAATAATAGGATAGATAAGCGTTCCCTATACTCAATACTCAGGATGATTGACTTAAACATGGCTACTGCAGTGAGTAGGCTTAGACCCATTAATGATGAGGTGGTTGAGGTTAATGAAGTTGAGACTGTTGAGGTTAATGATGAGGTTGTGGGTAATGTTGAGAGTAGGGTTGAGGACAGGTACCTTGGGCAGAGGGTTATGGAGAGGCTGATGCCTAATGAGCAGTGAGTCACCTGTAATTAAGCTAATTGCCACCAAGTACTCTAGGTTCCTTGGGGGTATTGATGCTTCAAGGGCGCTTAGGGATAATGAGGAAGCTAGGGTTAAGTGGCTTAACGACTACTTGGGTATTAATGTTGAGCCACAGGGTTATGATGCCTATGGTGAGGTTAGGAGGATTAGGGTTATGTATGAGTGGCTACGTATTGAGGAGGTTAACGCCCAGAGGGCTGTGGCTGAGGCTAGGAGAATGGGGGTACCGTTGAGTAACGTGGAGGGTAGGCTTAGGAGGATTAGGCGTAGGAGGGAATTCCTTAGGAGACTTTTAAGGGAGGTTAAGGGCGCTGGTGTTTAAGACCCTTTACTTAATTCAATAGTTGAGCACTCATACGGTATTATCACGTTTACTCCTTCACTTAAGCCACTTACGATTGGGTTAACCGTATAGAAGTGAGTGAGTATTAATTGCCTAACCTCAGCCTCCTTAGCGATGTTAACGGCATCCTTAACGGTACTATGACCATGCCTATGAGCCTCTTCCTCAAAGCCCGGATTCCCGCTTGCCTCATGAATCAGTGCACCACAGCCCTTAGCCAACTCAACCAGTGACCTTGATGGTGCAGTATCACCGCTGTAGGTTAGGCATGATTCATCTGAGTCGATTAATTTAACCGCCATAGCATCCACTGTGTGGTTAACCTTAACTGCGTAAATCCTAATACCCTTAAGCTCCATTATGAGGGATGGCTCATTAGGTATATCAATGGGTATTGGGTTAAGTGCATTAGCGTACTGCTGAATGTGGGTTACCTTAATTAGGCTTACTAAATCATCCATAACATACCTTGGGGCTATTACACTCAGCCTAATACCCCTTGAACCAGCCATTAGTACGTATGAGGGTAAGCCGAGGATGTGATCACCATGTCCATGAGTTATTACGACTGCATCTATTGAGTCAACGTCAAGGCCAGTGCACCTCCTCAACTGCCTATATGAACCCTCCCCAGCATCAAGAAGCAGCCTAGCCCCCTTGGCCTCAACCAGTATCGAGGGGTGGTTTAGCCAGGGCATTGAAACCCAACCGCCAACGCCTAGGAAGCTAACCCTCATTAATGCCTTAATGCCCTCAAATTAATTAACCTTACGGTCCTTTTCATTATCGAATGCTTTAAAACACGGCTTATGCGTAAGCCCTATGGTTGTTAGGGATTTTAACTCTGCATTAATCAGTATGTTGAGGAATCTTGAGGAGGTTGAGGATGAGTTGGCTGAATTATATAGTGAATTAAGCGAATTAGCTGCTGATGAATTAAGTAAAATTAGCCTGCAGTTAATAAGTAGGGACTCAGCTAAGCATAGGGATATATTGAAGGGTATTGAAGAGACGCTACTCAATGACCTTAAGGGTTCACTTAGCGTTGAGGGTGTTGCAGCCATGAATAGGGAGTTGGAGAGTAAGCTTGGTAAGATAAGGGAGTATGCGGCAACGGTTAGGGGTGGTGTGACTAAGGATTTGGCTAATAGGTTAATGGAGCTTGAGGATTATGAGACAATAGCCTTAAGCATGTATGAGTACATGTTGAGTAGCTATGAGTCAGCATCATCAAGGGTATTGACTAGCGGAGAGAGGTCTAGAATGGAGGTTATTAAATCAATAATAAGGAGCATTATTGATGATGAAAAGTTTCATAAGGAGCTCATAGGCAGATTAAGTAACTTAACCCATTGATTCATAAATCCTCCTCTTCTCAATATACACATCAACACTATACATGGGTTTAGCCGGGGCACCGGCAACAACAGTCCCTGGCTTAACATCCCTGGTGACTATTGATCCAGCGGCAACCACAGCTCCTTCCCCAATCTCTACACCGGCTATTAAGGTGGCCTTAGCACCAATAACAGCCCCCCT
>ERZ1669250.369-NODE-369-length-21477-cov-5.932779_pt1 | contig 21477 bp, 17 predicted proteins | sample MGYA00579295_ERZ1669250 | MGnify/ENA primary metagenome ERZ1669250 (study PRJEB41166, sample SAMN08046056) | hot springs metagenome | biome: hot spring; feature: acid hot spring; material: thermophilic sediment; isolation source: thermophilic sediment from acid...
CTTGAAAATATTTCCTTGCCCTTGCAGAAATCAAGTGAAAGCATTGCAATCTGCTCCCTTGTAATTGGCAGAAATGGAAGAAAGAGCCTGACAAGGAAATCTGGAGCAACATAAGATCTACCCTTGCCCTTTATCTTTCTAATTATGTCGAACATGTCCTTGAGCGTAAGATCATCTGGCCCTGAAATCTCAAAAATGCCAGTACCATTGATTACATTTACGAGAATTTTAGCAAGATCTTCAACATATACTGGGCATAGCTTCCCGGATCTAGGGATGAACGGAACTTTCATATTAATAAGCATTTGCGTTAGATAATCATCCTCACCGTAAATTATGGATGGTCTCATGATTATGTAATTGCCCCTTTTCCTGAGCATATCCTCTGCCTTTCTTTTCGTGACGAAATAATTCGTTTGACCAACATCAGCATTCATGGCTGAAAAGTACACTATCTTAGCATTCCCTGCATTCCTGATTATGTTCTCCATACCTTTGACGTTCACGTCCTCGTGCCTTTGCTCCTTCTCGTTTATCACAGCCACAAGATCTATAATGGTATCGAGCTCACCAAGTATTTTTAGATCATTTTCATTAGTAATATTCCCTTTAATCCACTGTACACCCAGGTTCTTGAGCTTAGGATTCTCGGATCTAGATATATAGCTCACGCTATTCTCTTTAGCGAGATGGGGTATTATATGCCTTCCAACGAAGCCTGAACCGCCTATCACGGCAATTTTCATTTTTAGATCCATCACCGGATCATTAATTCCTTCACAGGAATTTTTCTTAACAATAATAAATTTAAAACATACTATTTAAATGTTGTGTATAATTTTTATAAATTTTATAAACACATCCGAGAAAAATCCTTTATATGTATTATCACTTACGAAAAACATGGATCAGCTCACGTATGATGGAAATGCCATATACGATGGTGACAGGGTCATAGGTACAATTTCAATGTCAAAATCAAATATAGAGATCAATGGTTCTGTTTCAATAATTCTTAAAAGGGATAAGGCAGGCTATTCCATTCTTGAGGATAATCTTCCCATGGGGAGAATAGAGAAAAATTTAAAACTAACCTATCAGGGCAAAATTTACGAAACCGAAAGGAGGGAATTGTACGATTTCGTTACTGGTAAAACAAACAAACTCGACATTTTTTCCACAGGCTCCTTATCCGCAACCATAGAAAGGGAAAATTCTAAATTGGTTGTAAAAAGTGATCTGCAGTTTGAAAAAACACCTTTCATTGTTTATCTGGCCATATTTTCAAGGTACAGGTTACCCGCATACGGTACTAGGCGTAGAGCGCAGGCATTGCCTTCACCTTATAAGGAAGCTTATTATGCATTGATCATTGCATTCTTTGCAGCATTTGTATTCTTGAGCATTTATAACTACAACACATTGGTATATACATTTGTTTTACTCATTCTGATAATTGGCCAGTTCACCGTTTATTTCCTTGGAAGGAGAAAACTATCTGAGAAATGATAAAATATAAATATTTTTACTCATTTGAGTAATATGATGAAATATCCTACAAAAATAATAACAATTTCGTTCATCATGCTTGCGCTTTCATTCATAATTAGGATTTTTGGTTTTTATCTTGGGGATAATGTTGCACTTGGAATGGAAGCTGTTCATCTGGTTGTGGATATTGGCATAACACTGTTCATTCTGGTAACATTAAAAATTATTTCAAGCAATTATACAAAAAAATTCTCGTATGGTCTTTTCAAGCTCGAGGATCTTATTTCACTGGCTCTTGCGATTATGGTTGCAATCACAGGAATAGAGCTTTTTCTTTCCGGTTACAATGTACAATCTTCAAAGAGTGTTGAATCAGGCATATTTCAGGCTGTTTCAATCATTCCTCTTGTTATAGCTGCAAACCTAAAGGTCAGGGCAGGGAAAGAGATAAGGTCACCTTCATTGCAGGCGGATGGAAAGCATACATACACTGACTTTTACGAAGGAGCTGGCGTTTCAGCAGGGCTGATATTAGCCGGCATTTTCCATAACAATTATTTCTTTTTAGGTGCAATAATTATTGCATTCGTTGCACTGCTTCTGACAGCCTATTCAATAGGCAGGGAATCAATATTCAGTTTGCTTGACCTGCCCAAGGACAAATCATTGAACAAGAAGATCATGGACATTGCATCAGGTATAAAGGGTATAAAGGAAGTAAAGGAAATAAGGCTTCGCTGGGCCGGGCCCGTAATCTTTGTTGAAATTGTTGTTGATATGGACCCAATGATTACAATAGATGAGGCACATCCAATCACAGAAATACTTGAAGAAAATATTAAGGAACGCATTGAAGGTGTTTATTCAGTCACTGTTCATGTTGAACCTAAAAGAAGAGAGAAATTTAGAATTCTTGTGCCCGTTAAAGATCCAGATATGAATTCGTATATAGATGAGAAACTTGCAAAATCAAATTATTTTGCAATCATAGATATTGACAAGGAAAAAAAATTCTCTTTTATTGAAAATCCATTTAAAGAGAAGGGTGAACTTGCAGGCCTGGATTTCAAAGAATTTCTTATAAGGTTAAAGATTACGGACATCATTTGTGAGAACGTTGGTGAAATAACATTCGGCTTAATGCTTGCATATGGCATATACTGCTGGCATGCGGGAACAGAAAAGCTGAACAATATAATAGATAAATTTTTGAGAAATGAGCTTGAAAAGCTTAAGGAACCTACAAAACAATCAAAGTGATAGAGCTTTTTCAAAAGCTTTTTCCACACCCTTTAGTTTTAAATTTAATATTTCTCCCTTACCCTCATCAAGGATTTTCCTGTCCTCAAAATTCCTGAACAGGTACATGCCAAAGATCAGCTTTAGTCTTGCACTCAGATATTTTAAATCCTGATGTTCAAGCTGACTTATGTTTTCATTGTACAATTTCAATGCATCTTCAATATTTTTTGATTCAAGCAGGTCTATTGCCTTAATGATATTCAATCGCCATTCAACAAATTTCATAAATGGAAGAGCATCATTTTTTTCTAAATAATTTATGTAGTATTTGATATTATCATCAAAACCTTTAATAAAGAATTTTTCATATACAATAATTTCAATAAAATCCATGAGATCAATAATTGTATCCGGATTCAAATCTTGCAATCTTTCATCTATATATTTCTGATACAATTCGCTTGCCTTTTTTATGTCTCCGGAGTAAAGGTAATAATTAGGTAAAGAAACTTCTGCAAAATCTATATAATATTTAATTCCTGAACTTTTTATTTTCTCTAATTCTTCGAAGTAAGGTTCATTCTCACCTTTCATATTTTTAATTAGTTTTTTGAATATAATTAGCTCTGTTTCCTCATTCTTTTTCTCAATTTTTTTTGTAATTTCAAGACCTATGTTTACGTAATTTTCAGCTTCTTCAACATTGCCCATTTTTACAAGCAGTTCTAGGAGATCTGCTATGGAAATTAAGGTTAATTCTAGTTCATTATTTATCAAAGATATACCGAATGCTTTTTTAAAAAGATATATTGCTTCCTTGATATTTCCTTCATATTCATTCATTACTCCTATATTTATATACAAAGTCTGAAGCATTGAAGGGAACCAGTACTTTTCTGCAATTTCCTGCGCTTTAGAATAGTAATATTTTGCCTCTTTAAAGTTTATTTCAGAAGAAACATTTGCAATGTTATTATAAACTGCGGCAAGGTCATAATAATTACCTATGCTTTCGTTAATTGTTTTCGATGATTCATAATAATTCAATGCCTTAGGATAATTCCCATTCTGGAATTCAACGTTCCCGAGTATTCTAAGTGCCTTGGATTCTGTTAAATAATCTCTTGTTTCCTTTGCCTCTTTCAGTGATTCGTTTAAATACTCCTTAGCCTTTTCCATTTCCTCTAATGTATAATAATATCTACCTATTCCGTACAGTGCTCTTGCCCTTTCCTGTCCTTTTGAACTCATTTCAAGGGCAAGGTCATAATATTTTTTCGATTCTTTAAATTCACTTTTTTTATGCAGTGCATTTGCATAGTTTATTATATTTTCTACATTTTTTGGATCTATTTTTAAAATCTCTTCTGTGATCTCAATAATCCTATCAATATCATCATAAATTGTTAAAATTTCAATTAGTTTTTTTACAACTTCTTTATCATTCTTGTTTATTTTATAAGCGAAATTAAAGGCATTTAAGGCCTTGTAAAAATCACCTGATCCGTAAGCTTCATTCGCAGATTCAACAAGCAATTTATATGCCCTGGTACTTTCATTCGCATAATAATATTGTAAGCCTGCGTTATACTTATCCCCTTTTTCTTCAAGATATTTTGCAATTTTGAGCCTTGAATCCCTGAGCTTTATTCTTGAAAACGAATTTTCAATGAATCTTTGGAATTCTTTATCTCTTATTTCTATGGTATTTTCATCTTCAATAACAATTTTCTTTCTCACAAGGTTGTCAACTGCATTCACAAATTCATATTCATCCATATCAATGATATCCATTAGCTTTAATGGATCTATTTTTTCACCAAGAAAAGATAAATATATAGTAACAACAGTTTCTGAAGGATTGAGCGTCTCAAGAACCTTTTCCTCCATCTTTAACATAAACAATTCTTTTATTTTATTTATAGTAGTTTCTGAAACACTTTTAATAAAAGTCTTTTCAATTATATATCCTTTCTCCTCAAGATATTTTATATGCTGAAATATTTTTTTCAAATTACCATTGGATAATTCATAAATAATTGAAATAATCTTCTCAGGTATTTTGTACCCGGAATCTTCAAGAATAGCATGAATATCTTTAATGGAATAAGATTCCAATATTATTTCTTTAGCACCGAAGCTCTTAAGAATTTCAATAATATTCTGAAGTTCTTCATTTTTTACATCATTTCTGTATATGCCAATAATCCTTGCTTTAGAATTTTCTTTAAGATATTTTGATGCAACATTGAAAAAGATGTTAAGAAAATCAAGATCCATTTTATCAAGGTCATCAATCACAAAAATTATTGATTCGTTGTTCTTGAGCTCATCAAGTCTGCTCATAATCATAATTCTAGTTAGTTCTGCACTTTTAAGTGTCTGAGAAGGAGAAAAGGCCGTTGTGATTTTTAAATATTTAGTAACAGCTTCTTTTAAATCAAGAACATCTAGAATTTTTATATAATTGTTTTCGCCCGGTACATATTTAAAATATTTTGGTGAATTTGAAGAAAAGGCATCGAGTACCAAATGTGTTTTTCCAATACCTTCTGGACCTGAAATTAACAAAACACTTGATTTATTTTCCCTGATCTGTTCTTGTAATATTTTTCTATTTTTCTTTTCAGGCATTGAATCTAATAATAATAAGAAATTATTAAATTTTTTTCAGTTTGTATGAAAAATTATTTAATGTAAAAAATGATATAAGATTATGTTACTCATTAAGAATGGTATTGTATTTGCTCCCGAAAAGTTAGGAACAAAAGATATTTTAGTGAGTGAAAAAATTGAAGAGATTGATGATGAAATAGAATCAAAACATGCCAAGGTAATAGATGCTGAAAATCTTTTTGTTATTCCTGGATTCATCGATTTACACAACCATGTGAATGGTGCAGGTGGCGAGGGAGGCCCTGAGACAAGATCAATTCCAATCAATGCAGATTCACTTATGAAGAATGGCATTACAACTGTTGTAGGCTTGCTAGGTACGGATGGGTATACAAGGTCCCTTGTAGATTTGTTAATGCATGTGAGAAAACTGCAAAGACAGGGAATGAGCGCTTACATGTTAACAGGATCATACCAGGTACCAGGCCCAACAATTACAGGAAGAATAGCAAATGACATAATTCTTATTAATGAAATTGTTGGTGTAAAAATATCCCTTTCTGATCACAGATCATCCTATCCAGAAAGGAAAGAATTAATTTCAACAGCATCAGAAGCGAGGGTAGCAGGCATGCTTTCAGGAAAGCCAGGATTCATCATGGTTCATATGGGTGAAGGAAAAGGAAAATTCAACCCGATTCTTAATGTCATAGAAAATACTGAAATTCCCATAACACAATTCATTCCAACACACATTGATAGAAACGAGGATCTTCTTGATGCAGCTGTTGAATATGGAAAGAGAAATGGCTATCTCGATATTACAGGCCATGTAGAAGGAAAATACCCGAGAACACTGAGCACAATAAAGCATTTGATTGCCCATGGTGTGAGCATAGATAATATTACTATCACAACAGATGGAAACGGTTCAATGCCGGAGTTTGATGAAAATGGTAATTTGATCAAGATTGAAATAAGCGATTCATCATCATTAATTAAGCTGTTCAAAAGTGTAATGGAAAATGATGATAGATTCATTCCTGAATTCCTTAAGACAATTACAGTAAATCCTGCAAACAGGCTAAAACTGAAAAAGGGCAGGATAGAAAAAGGTTATGATGCTGATCTTCTAATATTTGACCAGGAATTGAATTTAGTATACACAATTTCAAGGGGAACGGCTTATAAATATGAGACCTAAAATTCACATAAACTTTGCAATGAGCATAGATGGTAAAATCGCTCTTGGCACGGGAGAACAAACAAGGTTATCCAATGAACTGGATATGAAGAGAGTGCATGAACTGAGAAATTCAGTGGATGCGATCCTCGTTGGTATAGGTACTGTGCTTAAAGATGATCCTTCACTTACTGTCAAGGAAAAATATGTAAAAAACCCTAAAAATCCTGTGAGGGTAATACTTGATTCAAAGCTGAGAATACCAGAAAATGCTAAAGTTCTAGACAAAAGTGCAAGGACTATTATTTATACAGCTGTGAGCAAGAAAAAACTATTAAATGCTGAAATCAGGACCTGCGGAAAAAATATTGTAGATCTTAACTGCATGCTTGATGATCTTTATTCCCTTGGCATCAGAACAATGCTTGTTGAAGGTGGATCCAGGGTTATAGGTTCATTTTTATCCTCTAATTTGTTTGACATAATTACCATCTTTATTGCACCTTATTTTATCGGTCCTGATGCACCATCTGCTGCAACTTTCAAAACTGCAATGAAATTGGAAGAAATGATTAAAATGAACATTTTATCTTCATCAATGCTTGGTAATGGTATTTTATTAGAGATAGTTCCAGATGTTAATGCACGTGACCAATGAAAGGGCAATGTTCGAGGATTCTCATAAATACCTGATCGTAGCAGACCTTCACCTTGGCATTGAAAAATCGCTTGAAGAAAAAGGATTTAAAGTACCGGACCAGTATAATTTGATATTGAATAAATTATCAGAGTTGATAGAAATTACAGATGCTAAGGGTCTTATAATACTCGGAGATATAAAGCATGAAATAGGCGTTCCTTCGGATATAAAAAAATTACACCTTTTTTTTGAAAAATTAAATTCTTTAGTTCATACCGTTATAGTAAAAGGAAACCATGATGGTGGAATAGAAGAATTCCTGGATGTTGAGGTTCATTCACCAAGGGGTTTATTAAAATGGTATATATATTTCACCCATGGCCATACATGGCCATTAGAATCATTGAATAATGCAAAAAACCTGCTTATGGGACACATACATCCTGAAATAAGAGTAATGAATGAAAAAACAAAGAGGGTGTTCAACAGCTGCTGGCTTAAATCAAAACCTGGAAAAAACTTTAAGAAATTCTATCCTGGTTTTTCAGGAGAAATAATCATATTTCCAGCATTCAATCCACTTGTAGGCATGGCATTATCCGAATCAAACCCAGGTCCATTCTTCAGGAACAATCTCATAAGCATGCGCAATATGGATGTTTACCTTTTAGATTCAACCTATCTTGGAAAATTCGGTCAATTAAAAAAATAAAAGTTATATATACTAATTGTGTTATGATTCATCGTATAGATAAAGGAGGTATAAAATTTGACCCCGCCGGGAATAAGCCCATATAAGATTTCTAAAGATCTTGAGGAGAAGGCAAAGGAAGCAAGACAGAAAAAGGAACAGCTCGATTCAATTCTGCCAGAGTACAAAAAAACAAATGATATACTGTTAAGTCATGGTATTGAAAAGTTTAAAGAAACATTCAAAAAAATAGAAGATCTTTACAACGAAAAAAAATATCTGGACGCCTATGATGAATTTACTAAGATTAAGGATGAAATGGATGCTGAATTAAAAAAGCTCAGAAAAAATTTGATTGATTATAATAAAAAATTTATTGAAAAGTTTATTTCAATGGGTTATGATCTATCTTCATTTGAAAATGATTTAGAAAATGCACCACAGAACATTGAAGATTTTTTATCATATTTGAAAGATTTCAATATAAAACTTAGGAAAGAAATAAAAAATTTGTTGAACAACAAAATATCACCCATTGATTCTGAAACGAAATTAAAATTACTTGAAACATACGGTAAACAAATAGATGCTATTGATTCATTACCCGAGAAAGATATCGAATCTCTTATTGAATCAATTAAGAAGGAAGTAACAGAGTATTACATGAAAAAAATAAATGTTGAAATGGAGAGGATTGACAAACTCAGAAATATTTTTGATAAAATGAAAATTAGTACAACTAACTTTAAAAACATTGAAGAAAAAGTTTTCAATTCAATAAGAGCAGAAAATTATAATGATGCAATAAATATATTAAGAGATTTCAATGACCAGACAGAAATTTCAACGAGGAGAATAATAGGTGAGATTTTAAATAACCTGAGCAAGAATGTTGAAGAAGCGGGTGTCCTAGGCATTGATGCAAAAAATTTTAAAACAGAATTGAAAAAGATTGAAGAATACTTTGAAAGAGGTGATTATTTAGAAGTCATAGATATGGTAAGAGCACTAAGCATTTCACTTGAAGAATCTAAATTCAAGATTATAGAGCATAAGCTCGAAGAAGTAAGGGAATTAATTTCAAATTTAAAGGAACAGGGTATCAATGTAACAGAATTTTCAAAATTGTTCGATTCGGCAAAAAATATGATTTCATCAAAAAAGTACACTGATTCAATGAAAGCACTCGATCTTTTGCTGGATCGCCTTAAATCAATAGGCAACCAGAAAAAGGAACTTTTGAAAACAATTGATGAATTTAAAAATAACATTAAGGATTTTTCACAGCTTGGCATTTCCATAAATAGGGATTATCTTGAAAAGATAAGAAAAATGGCCATGGAAGAACCTGCAAAGGCAAAAGCTGAGTTTGAAAAATACTATTCAAATATTAGTAAAAGAATTGAAAAGAGCAGAACAGATTATAAGGAACAAATGAAACAGATTTTATCGATTCTCAAAGAAATGGGTGCTGATGTTTCAACACTTTCAAACATAGTTAATGGCAACATGGAAGGTTATGAATTCCTCGTAAGAATAAATGAATTCAGGGAAAAGATTCTTGACCTGCTCAAAGAAGGTTTAGGCATAGATAAAAAGTTTGAAAATTCTGAATATTACATAAGGGAAATAAAGCCTTTAATTGGTTCTGTAATTGAAAACATTTCAGCATTCGATTTTAGTTCGGCAATTTCAGGTTTAAAAAGGATATGGGAAAGCACAATGAACCTCAGGGACGTTTTTATTTCAGAAAAAATAAAGAATGCAATTAAAATAATAAATGACCTTAGTTCCCTTGGTCTGGATATTAAAGGCATTTCAGAAGATCTAAATCTCATATCGCAGGAAAAACAGAGTTCTGCTGAAGAGAAGCTCAATATTGTTTCATCAATTGAAAAGGTTATTCAAGATGAAATAAATAAATTTACATATCCAAGAGAATATTTTGCAGAATCTGTCCAGAAAAATATTGAGATAAAGAATATTAGGGTTAATACAGAAATATTATCCAAGCGTCTTTACGACCTTAAAAATAGCATAAACAGAAATGATTATGCAAATTCAATGAAGATAGCAATGGATATTGAAAATTCATCAAAAACGATGATTGGTACATCATTGATCTATCTAACAACCAATTCAATGATGGCTAAAAAACTCTCAAAGTTCATTCCAGATATGGATAAACTAATAAATGAGCTGAAGGAATATCCTTTAGATGAATATGAACAAAGGTTTAAAGAAATGCTCTTCAGCATGGATCAGATATATGCCATGAACAGCCTGACAAATCTTAGAAACCTTATCAGGGAAGTACAGGAAATAATAGATCAGACAAACAAGTTCCAGGATAGGAAGAACCTTTTGGATATGAAAAACGTTGATAGGGAGGCGCTTGAACCCATTTATTCAGGTCTTGAAAAGATTAAGAATGACTTTAGAGAGATGGTTTACGAAAGGATTCTGGATATACATTTAATCATATCAAAGTTGCCTGTAAAAGATCCTTTAGAAAAATTAAATGCGGCCATGGACAAATATCTTGATGGCAACTATCTGGAAACATGGAAAAACCTCGATGAAATAAAAAAATATGTAAATTCCATTTTAAAGGAATATGAAGATGCTTCAAAAATTTTGAATGATATAGAAGAAAGGATAAATTTCTTTATAAATATGGGTCTAGTGCTTGAAAAAAGCACAAAAATTTTTGATGACCTCAAGGCATATATTTCAAGAGGTGATTTTCAGGGGTTCAGGGACAATTACAGATCCATTTACCTTAACATTAAAGATGAAATATATTCTCAGGTGGATAACTTCCTGAGCCAGATAGAAAAATTGATAATTGAAAAGAAGGGAAAAATAAACACACTTATTGCAGAAGGGCTTATAACATCCGCAAGAAGGACGCTTAAACTAGATAATGCTGTTGAGGCCATTAAACAGGGCCTTGAAGCACTTGAAAATATTCAGGAATACCAGTTCTTTAAAAAAATTTCGGATAATTTTATGAACAGAATGAAGGTATCACTGGAAAAATTTGGAGGTCAGGCACCTAAGGAATTCACATCAGGTTTCGATCATGTTCAACTATTGCTTAATCAAAGGAAATATACTCAGGCAATAATTGAAATGAACAACCTTCTTTCAAAGTTTGAGGATCTTTCTGAAAAGATCATTTTAATTAAGAAAAAAATTGAAGAAATAAAGGAAAAGATTTCTGTCGGTGTTCTCCTTGGTTTTAAAACGCAGAATGTTGTTGAACTATACCAGAAAGCGAGGGTTTTGTTTCAATCCATGGAAATAGATAAATCGTTGCAGCTTCTTGATGAAGCGATCAAGGAAATTAGCATTGGCATAGATCGTATTTTAGGAATTTACATGAATTCAATAGATTATTTGGAGAATATTGCAAAAGTTCTGGGCATTGATGTAGAGAATAAAATAAATGAAATAAGAAAACTTTCAAGGAATACAATAGAATTCAGTTTCAGAAGGAACAATAAAAACAATGAAACAATTACAAATGTCACAAATGCATTGAAATTGAACCTTGATAAATTTGAAAAGGAAAATGTACCTGAAATAGGCAGGGCACTTGAATCAAAGTTGAAGGATCTTGAAAATGCACTCGCTGCAATTGGAAAGGAAAACAATTCAGATATTGAATTAATAAGGAATACATGGTCAAAGAAACTTTACCTGATCGTACTGGATGCACTTCCTATGATTGAATACAAAATAACAAAGTTTTATGTAATTCATATCCTGGATTTTTCGAAGGACGCTTTTACTGAAATAACTGACAGAATTGTTTTTTCAGAAAAAATTGAAAATTATGTAATTGATTCTTATAAGTTTTCAGAAAATAGTGGTGATCTTGAATTCGATCAATATGTAAGTAACATGGAAAAATTCAAGAATGAACTAGAAAATGCAATCGGCGAGAATTTTAATAATAAAATTGCCTCATTAAAAGATGAATTTAAAAATATAAACCCTGTTGAAATAAACAGCTTGAATGAATACATTCTTAAAAAGGATTATCGTTCGCTCGAAGTCAGTCTAATAAAAATGGGAATTATTTATCCCTGGACGCGCCTTGTGGCCGATTATATTTCATCTAGAATAGAATCAATAAATTCTAGAATGAAGGAACTTGAAAATTTAGGATATGATCTTAAAGAAGAAGAAAATTTGCTTGAGAACATTTCAGGAAAAACATACTCTGAATCATTATCAATACTTTCAAGGTTAAATGATCTGCTGATTAAGAAAGAGGAAATACCACCTGTTTCATTCAATTTAAAGATTAATGTAAAAATAGGAAAGGATGAAATACCTCTAAATTTAACATTGCTGAACAAGGGAAATGTAATGCTGAAAAATGTAAATGTCGAGCTTTCAGGTTCGATTCAAAAGATTGAAATTGACATTGAACAGCTATACCCCGGAAAACCCTTTGAAAAAGATTTAATTGCAATTTCTAACAACGGTGAAACCCTGGATGTTAAAATTTCATATACATGGGCAAATATCGTTCATGAAAATAAAAAATCATTAGTGCTTGAAACAAAAATAGAACATGGCTTTACAAAGAAAAAGGCAACGGGTGAAGAAAAGTGTAACCTCTGCAGAGGTAAAATTTTCAAGGACCTTGATATGGTAATATGTAATAGGTGTGGGGCAACATACCATTATCAGTGTGCTCAAAGAATTAAAAAATGCATTTCCTGTGGCAATACGTTTGATTTTTCAGAGCAAAAGGAAGTGGGGGTTTCTGTGGATTTATGATCGAATTCATATCCAGAGCAGCTCTTTCCAGATATGCACTTGTTGGGGGATTTGAAATACCAAATACCATTTTCACTGGTGATTTTAAACCAGGTGATTCTGTTCCTTTTGATAAGAATAATGGAAAATTAACTATTTTTTCAGAGGAAATAGATCTACCGGGTATTAAGGAATTGCAGGAAATAGAGCTTGAGGATAAGGTAATCGTAAAAGGAAAAATTGCAATACTTCCAGGTTTGAGCACGCTCGAAAAAAGGCCTAGAGATTTAATAAAAAAAATTTTAAAAACGAGGGAAGAGATAGGTTATAAAAGAATCCTTTATGCACCTGATATAGCCAAGCCGATGCTTCTGCCCGTTCTTCATTATCTTGGCATAGACATTCTTGATGATATAAAATGCCAGCTGAGTAATTGTTCTCCTGAAGAACTTTTTACAATTGAGAAATATGTAAAAGATTCAATACGAAAAAAAGATCTCAGGGTACTCGTTGAATCCATGCCTGATCCTCTTTCAAAAACACTCCTAAGGCTTTCAGACACATATTTTTATTCTATGATGGAACCATTTTATCCTATTACAGGTAATTTTCTCAACGCATCACATTTTGAAAGTTTATTTAGGCCGGATATACAAAGATGGATTAAAAGAATAACTGAGCTTTATGAGAAGCCCGAAAGTGAAAGGTATGCGTTATTATTGCCTTGCTCGGCTACAAAACCTTATTCAAAATCCAGGTCCCATAGATTTTATAAATCAATTGTTGAAAAATCTGGTAAACATGTGCATGAAGTAATAGTCACATCACCTTTGGGCATTGTTCCTAGGGAACTCGAATTCACATTTCCAGCAAAAAATTATGATGTTCCTGTGACAGGATACTGGTTTGAGGATGAAAAGAAGATGATAATAGAATCACTTGAGAAATTTCTTTCAAGAAACAGGTATGAAAAAATTATCGCATATCTACCGGAAGATTTATCATTTCTAGAAGAGTATCTTGAAAAAATAGGTGCATCATATATAATTGGCAATCTACATGATGAAAATAACATTAAAAAATTGCTCGAAGAACTAAAAAAATTGGATTATATAAAAATATCAAAAAACCAGTTATTGCTTGATTCCATAAACAGTATAGCTATGGTCCAGTTCGGTGAAAAATTTCCTTTGAATGGTAAAAATGCAAAGAGAAGGTTCGATGAAATTTTTGTTTATGAAAAAAATGAGCAGTATCTTTATTTTTCACCCTTAAACGGCAACTTGCTTCTTTACAGAGAATCTGCAAAACATCTATTAAACAATGGAAAACATGTTATTGAAATAGACGATTTTATTCCAAAGGGTTCTGTTTTTGTCGCGGGCATAATTGATGCCTCTCAAGACATCAGAGAAGGGGATGAGGTTGTTATTCATCATAAAAGTAAATTAATAGGGACAGGAACAGCACTAATGTCATTCAAGGATATGCTTGAACAGGAGAGGGGAGAAGCTGTAAAAGTAAGGCACACATTTATTTCTTAATAAATATTTGGACATCCATTACATTTGTACCTGTTGGTCCTGTAATGATCAGGTTTCCAGACTTTTTGAAAAAATTGTAAGAATCATTATTTTCAAGATATTTTTCAATGTCCATATTTTCAGCGAACTTCCTTGTTGAATAATCCGCAACAGCACCTGCCGCATCTGTAACACCATCTATGCCATCCGTACCAAATGAGGCTATGATTTCATTCCTGCCAATGAACGGAACGAGAGAAAGAACAAACTCCTGACTCCTTCCACCTTTGCCAGTCCCTTTAACAGTAACAACTGGTTCACCTCCTGAAACCATTATAGATTTTTCCTCAAGTTCAAGAAATTTTTTATAAAGCTCCTTAGATACTATTTTCGCTTCACCTGATACAACAGTGCCGATGTTAAATACATAGTAGCCCATTTCCCTGCCCTTATTTTCTACAGCCTTTAATGATTTTTCATTGTTGCATATTATTTCGTTGAAAACTCTATTCTCAGGGAATTCATCCTTTTTAAGCGTTTCACTTATGCCGAATTTTTCAGGATTTCTAAGCATATCCATTATTCCAGGGTACTTGATATCGAGTTTGAATTTCTCCATCACTTTTATTGCATCATTAAAGGTATAGGAATCAAAATAAGTGGGTCCTGAACCTATCGTTGAAAGATCATCTCCCATAACATCCGAAACGATTAATGAAAGTATTTTTGCCCTTGTTAATTTTACAACCCTTCCTCCTTTTAAAAATGAGAGATGTTTTCTGACTGCATTCAATTCAAAAATATTTGCACCCGCTTTCATCAGGTCTGAAAATAGGGAATTGGCCTGTTCAATGGGAATCATATAATCAGCAAGTATTGCAGATGCGCCTCCAGAAAGAAGAAATAGTATGAGATCATTTTCAGTTGCTTTTGAGAGTAAATTAACAATCTTCTTTGCACCCAAATATCCATTATCGCTCGATAATGGATGTGAGGATACAATAACATCATCAATTCCATTTTTTTCTATTGAAACAATCACCCTTTCCTTTAATTTTATGTCAAGGAAGGGCCTTACCATGCTTATAGCTGCTTTACCAACAGCTATTAAATAAATATTTTCAAATCTTATTTCATAATCTTTATAATGAAACATTTTACCTTCAATCTTGACATTTTTAAGGTATTTCCCAGGTTTGGCAGCTTCAATCGCATCCTCTATTAATGGGATTACGATTTTGCTATCTTCAAGTATGTTAAGTTTTTCCATGATTAATTCAAATTAAAACACAATCAAAAAGTTTATGCTTGATTTTACAATTACCAATCAATGATTTCTGGTCTGGTTCTTGATGTAATTGAGAGACCAAACTTGTTTGAGATACCTAGATGGGAGCTCAATATACATTATACAATTACAATCATTATTGCAATAGTTTACATATACTGGGCATACAGAACATACAAAAAACTCGATCTAACTTGGCCAAAGTTGAAAGAACTCATAAAGAATAACTGGAGCTGGAAAAATCTCTTCGTTTACGGTATTTTTCAGAAAAAGTTTGTCAGGGACAAATATGCTGGAATAATGCACCTACTCATTTTCTGGGGTATAATTTTTCTTACAGTTTCTACTGCATTAGTGGCTTTGGACAATGATGTACTTTCACCATATGGCGTAAGAATTCTTGTTGGATCCTTCTACCTGGCCTTTGAAATATGGTCAGATACAGGTGGCTTAATGCTCCTAATAGGATTGAGCATGGCTCTATGGAGAAGGCTGAGGAAAAAGGTACTACTTGAGACCATATGGGATGACTATATAGTCATAGGTTCATTGTATCTGATTGCATTTGAAGGTTTTTTCCTGGAAGGATTGAATATTTACCTTGAAAACAACTTTTTGAATTATGCAGCTGTAAACCAGTACAGATATGTAGGTACTTTTTTTGCAATGTTCTGGCAATACATTTTTAATGGCAATCCGGCAGCAGGCATCACTTTATACCGTGTTTTATGGACAATACATTTTTCTACCGTTTTCATAGTTCTTGGCTATGCACTTGTTTCAAAACTCTCACACGTAATTCTTTCACCTCTTTATGTTACATTAAAGCCAGAAAAGGTAAGGGGTGAAATGTCTACACCATTTAAACTTGAGGATCTATTACAAAGTGGAACGTTTGATGTAAAGCTTGGTGTTAAAACACCCAAGGACCTGGTACCCATACAGAGGCTCGAAACACTTGCCTGCACAAATTGTGGAAGATGTGAAAGAGCTTGCCCTGCGTTTGCAGCAGGTAGGGATTTAAGCCCGAGAGTGCTCATGCAAACGCTGAAAAAAAATGTGGCCATGGACATTGAACTTATTCCACAAAAATTCACTGAAGATTTTGTCTGGTCCTGTACAACCTGCCAGGCCTGCGTTGAAGAATGCCCTGTAACACTGGATCCGCAGAGTTACGTTCTTGAAATGAGGAGAGATTTGGTTCTAGAAAGCAAGATTGACAAACAGAAGGTCCAGTTCCTTAATAATCTTACCTATACAAGAAATCCTCTTGGCAATTCACCTAGCGAAAGGAATACTTGGGTAGAAAAATCTAAAAAATTCGACAATGACGAATATTTGTTATGGATTGGATGCATGGCAAGCTTTGACCCAAGGACAAAAAATGTAGCCGAAAGCGTTATTAAAATTTTAAAAGAAGCAAACGTTAGCTTTGGTGTTCTAGGAGAAGAAGAAGCATGTTGCGGTGAATCTGCAAGAAGGCTTGGAGAAGAGAGCAGATTTCAGGAACTTGTAATGCAGAACGTTCAAACATTTAAGACATACAACATTAAAAAGATAATAACATTCTGCCCGCATGGCTATAACACATTTAAGAACGAGTATTCAAAATTCATAGACGGACTGGAGGTATACCACCATTCAGAATTCATTGAAAAACTTATAAAAGAAAAGAAAATAAAGGTAGAAAAAAATGAAGAAACATATACTTTCCATGATCCATGCTATCTCGGCAGGATAAACGGAAAATATGAGCAACCCAGGTTCGTTTTAACAAGCGCAGTAAATCTGAGCGAAATGGAAAGAAGCGGGGATAAAAGTTTCTGTTGTGGTGGTGGTGGCGCAAATTACTGGTACAAGGTGAATGAAAAAGAACCAATATCTCAGATAAGAATAAAGGAGGCAGCAGAAAAGAGCAAAAACGTTGCTGTTGCCTGCCCGTTCTGCCTTGGCATGTTAGAAGATGCTGCAAGAACTCTTGGAATGGAGGATGTGAAGGTAAAAGATATATCAGAGATATTGAGCGAACACATTCAGTCCCGGTCAGGAAGTGAATCCGGATCGAGTAATTCTAAATGAGCAGCAGGGAGTAAATCCTCTATTCTTTTTCTTTCTTTTCCAGAAAGATCCTTTTTTTCCATGATTATGTATTTTGCATTACTCCTTTCCTTCATCTGCATAAGCATTTCAATATCCACTTTATCAGCATTGTATTTAGGTGCCATGTGACCGAATGAAATTTTTTTTGTCAGTGCGATTTTTGTAAACCTAGGTGTATAATGGCCCCCACCTATGCCTATTGCAACATCTTCTTCGGTCTTCTTTGAATTAATTATTGTTTCTGCAATTACCTTCCCAGCCCTTTTATCATTCCATTCCTGCTCATTACTACCAATTTCTATAAAAAATGTAGGCGTGGAAAGAAATGGACCGTGGTGCGTTGCTTCATAGGAAATGTTATATCCAATACCTGCACCGAGCTCGTTCAGTTTTAATAATGCACCTGTCATATAATTTGCTGGAACACTAACAATCTTTTTTTCCTTTCCCCCTAGATCTGCACTACCGAAATTTCCTATAGGATGAACAGTGAGGCTTTTCATTCCCGATTCGCTTCTGTGTTTAGATGCAACAATTATGTTTTCAAATTTAATGCCAAGGGAATTTTTAATTTCAGCATCAATGTTTTCTGCCCTTACTTTTTCATTCTCAATTGTAACAAGATAAAAATCTTTAAACCTGTAATAGGGAATATTTCTAAATTTTCCCAATTCTTTCAGATCAACAAGGGATTCAATATTTTTAAATATATTCATTGATGCTTTATCATCTGTTGAAAATAGTATAAGATCCATGAACTTTCATGGTTACATAAATATTAAAATTATGGTATTATAGGCATTAATTTTAAATATATGTATGATATTTGTCATACAAAGAGGTGACATTAATGAAGGAATCCAATGTAGCCATAAATATCCTACTGGGATTTCTGCTTATGGGATTGCTTTGGTGGCTTCCCATTTTTGGGCCCATGATCTCAGGTTACGTTGTGGGAAAAAGAAGTGAAAATGCAAAAATAGGTGCGGGTATTGCTGCAATTCCAGCCCTGACTTTATTCTTTGTAGCGTTATCTGTCCATCAGGGATGGATTTCAATTCCCGTAACTAAACTCAATGCACCATGGGACATTACAGGATTTGTTATTTTTGTATATAATACGCTGAATGCATTTACATCTGTAATAAACAATTACATTTATTTCATACATTATGCACCACCATTTTTTGTTATAATGATAATATTTGGAATAATAGGCGGATCATTATCTAAAAACAAATCTGAGCCAATAAAAATAAAGAAAAATATAGATAATAAGCTAAAACATGAATATGTTGAAGTTCCAAAACAGAATCCTCTCATAAAAAGAGCAATCAAGGAAAAGAAACATAGAGCAAAAGACATGGAAGAGGATATTCCAGAGTTTGTTTAAAAAGTTTAAATAAAACCCATTTCTTTTATTTTTTTATGAAAGAGCAGATAAGGGCCATAGGTATTGATGATGCACCCTTTAAAAGGTTCAATTCCAGAACTTATATCATAGGCACATTGATGCGTTCAAGGAATTATGTTGAAGGTATTTCTATAAAAGGTATAAGAATAGACGGCCTGGATTCAACGGAAAAGATACTGTCAATGCTAAGGGGAAAATTTTCCAAACAGATTAGGATTATTTTTCTAAGCGGTATAACATTTGCAGGCTTTAACATTGTTGATGTAGATAAATTATTTAAAAAAACAAACATACCTGTTATTACAATAACAAGAAAAATGCCAGATTTTGAAAAAATAGAATCTGCCTTGAAAAAATATTTTGATGACTATGAATATCGATATGACTTAATAACAAAATACGAAATAAAAGAACTGGATTTCAAGAATTACAAGATATTTTCACAGTTTGTAGGAATAGAGGAAAATGAAGCAAAATTGATAGTTGAGAAATTTACAGTAAGGGGTAATATACCTGAACCAATCAGGATTTCGCATCTTATAGGTAGTGCGATGAAATTCGGATTTTCAAAGGGAAAAACTTAGTAAGAATCAAGGGAACTGAACTTAGTTTCTCTCCTCTTTTCAGCAAGGAATTTGTAAATGGTTGAATGCTTGCTACCCTGTAAAAGCATTTCAATTGATTTTCTTGCTATCTCCAGTTCTTCATAATTGCCAATTATGCTTACAGTGTTCCCATAAACTGAAATGTATGTACCAGTAAAATCTTCAATTGTTTTCCTTGCCTTGCCCTCTGTACCGATTATCCTTCCCCTAGCAATCCTAATCCTGTTCTCTCTTTTTCCATAATAGTCTTTGAGATCTATTACCTCAAAAATGGCATCATCGTCCCAGAGTCTGAAAGCTCTCTTGGGGGAAAAACCCCTGCCAATGGCTCTTACAACCTGCTCTGCCTTTAATGCATTGAGCGCATCTGCATTTGTATCATCTATTGTTATTTCACCTGATTCTGAATCTATTGTTAATTTTACACCTGCAGTTTTTTCTATCGATTCCTTTGTTTCTCCATCCTTTCCTATAAGGGCACCTATCCTTGCCCTAGGAATTGTCTGGTATTTCATCCAAACAACCTCCAGTCTATTTCATCTAACATGTCTTTTTCCTTAATCTTCAAACCGTGCCTGTTAAAAAACCTTACCATGTTCCTTGCATCCCTTTCAAGCAGCTCTTTTGCATTCGGATGCTTTAAAGGCAATGCCTGCGAAACATCAATTATGAAGGGCCTTTCTTTAAAATATACTATGTTGTACTCGCTCAAATCACCATGAACGAGATTTGCATCATTAACCATTTTTGTAATGTTTAATTTTATGTCCTGGAATAATTCCATCGGATCCTCCATAATGGTATCTTTTAATATGGGAGCCGAATAATTTTTTGTACCAAGGTATTGCATAAGAATGGTATTTTCCTTAAAAGTTATTGGTTTCGGTACATTAACACCTGCTCTGTAACAATCGGAAAGATTCCTGAATTCTTTCTGAGCCCAGACGGATATTATACCTGATTTTGTTCTCTTTATGTGCTCAAACCTGTAATCACCATCTATGTATTTTATGATGGAATTGAAATTAAGTGTTGATGTCCTATAAATTTTTAGAGCATAATATCTCCTACCCTTCTTTACCCTAAATATATTTGCTTCCTTGCCAATTTTTATTGGAAAGTCTATAATGTCCATATAACCGTGTGAAAATAGATCATAAATGACCATTATTGTTTTTCTATCGAATACATCTTCTTCAGCTTTTCTTTTTTCGTAATCATTCTCCATTCTTTCATATTTGATCCTTTTGTTTACATATTCAAAAATGTCTCCAATATCTTCCTTCATGCTTTACCAAAAATATCAAGTATTTCAGGCAGAATCTTATTTCTGCTCAAATATGATGCCTGTGTAGGCGTGTACCTGTAGACTATATCAGCTTTCTCATCCTGGAAATCCCAGGGCTTGACAATAACAAGATCCCCCTCTTTTATCCATACTCTTTTCTTTATTTTTCCCGGTACCCTGCATTGTCTGGACTTACCATCTTCGCACATTACAACCATTCTTGCAGCTCCCAATAGCTTGTCCACTATCCCGAACATTTCTCCATTGTTCCTGTTTGGCAAAAGTACCCTGCCTACTTTCTCTTCTTCATTATTATCCATGTAAATTCTAAACTATAATATTCATATGATATATAAAGCCTTTTGATCTATTGAAAATATCTTCTAATTCACAAAATATGAAAAGTGTGTGGTTATTTTAGCTTTATGATCTCAGGAAACATCACACAAGTAGAGTATCCAAATAATGATATATCAAATTTTTTCTTGATAATCAATAATGCCTTCCTGAATATATATTCTAGACCTTTAAGTTTCATCCTTTCCATAAATTTCTGAACTGTTGTATCTAGAGTTTTGCGTTAATTTTATCTAATGGACTGAATGTAAATAAACCTAAAT
>ERZ1669250.370-NODE-370-length-21458-cov-5.170257_pt1 | contig 21458 bp, 23 predicted proteins | sample MGYA00579295_ERZ1669250 | MGnify/ENA primary metagenome ERZ1669250 (study PRJEB41166, sample SAMN08046056) | hot springs metagenome | biome: hot spring; feature: acid hot spring; material: thermophilic sediment; isolation source: thermophilic sediment from acid...
TCCCTTACGAAATCCGGCAAAACCTGAAGCGGTATGATCATCCCAGTTAAGAACTGAAACGCCATGTTTATGAACTCGAAGACGTTGCTGACGTTCTTATACAGCAGCGTCAGGGCAGAAAACGCTACCCCGATCTGAGATAGAGCGACAATCGTCAGGCCATAGGCGATCATGCCATAAGCAAATCCGGAAAGCGAAAGCGTGCGGGCAGATAGCAGGAACGCAACGGCAAGAAACGGGCTATCGTACACGACCAGTGAGAGCACTGCGTCCGAAACTATCACTGCCTCGATGTATGCGTACTTGGATATGGGAGATGAAAAGGAGTAGTCAATTAGCCCTGTGGTCAACTCCCACGTAAAGTTGTTAGCCCCGCTCCAAAGGGCAATGGACTGAAACGATATCATGGACAAACCAAGCACTAGGTATGCACCATAGTTGGACGTGCCAATGACCGATGACATCCCGCTTCTGGAGTAAAATGGAACAAGGAGGAAGAACGCCGCGGACCATATGAGTGGGCTCGTGATGCCTGCCACAAGGTTAGCCCTGTACCTAGTTAGCTCTATAAACCTGCGCCAGGTCATGTACTCCAGAAGCCTCAAGAAATTGCTCATGGCCCATCCCCCTGTCTCGCAAAGTGCAGGTAAGCGTCCTCCAGAGAGGGTCCCTTAACCCTCAGCCTCGTCTTTATTCCCTTTTCACGCAGCACGCCAATTAGGGCCGGTAGGGCTTCGGAGGCATCGGTTACCAGCAACTTGGTGCTTGCCCCCCTTCTGACCTCCACTAAGCCGGGGACGCTCTCGACATCATTTAGGTCAGCGTCAACCTCAATCACCTCGTACGCCTCTATCCGCTTGAACTCTGCTGGTGATCCAACGAAGACGAGCTTACCGCTGTCAAGAAAGGCCAACCTATCGCAGAGCTCCTCGGCCTCTTGCATGTTATGCGTCGTTAGCATAACCGTTAACCCATTATCCCTTGCCAGTTTCCTGACGAAATCCCTCATCCTTCTGGCGGCAAGAGGATCAAGGCTCTTGGATGGCTCGTCCATGAAGACCACGCTGGGACCGTGCAAAAGAGAGCGAATTATGATCACCATCTGCTTTTCACCACCTGAGAGCGAGCTGAACTCCCGATCAAGCTTCGAGAAGCCAAGCTGATCGGCAAACTCCTCGATTCTTGCCTCCGCTTCTTCTCTTTTCATGCCGTGAAGAGCCACCGAGAAGTAGACTAGGTTCTCCCTTGCCGTTAATCTCCAGTACGCCGACTTTTCGGAGTCTTGGCCAGCGTAGCCTATGGACATCCTGACTTGAGAGGGTTCCTTCACGACGTCATGCCCCGCAACACTTGCCGTTCCCCTATCAGGAAGCAGAAGCGTGGCAAGGACCTTAACGAGGGTGGTCTTACCGGCTCCGTTCTCTCCAAGTAGCCCGAACACCTCGCCCTGCCCGACTTCAAAGGAGACCCCATCCAAGGCCTTGGTAAGCGTTGGGGCAGTGTAGTACTTTGTCAGGTCTTTCACTTCAACTCCCGTTTCCATCTTCGATCCCATCCAAGGAACTGACCCTATTGGCTGACCCAACAGACACCCCTTCTTCCACCTCGTAGTCATCCACGTAGTATACCAGATCCGCCCTGCATCCCCTTCCCAGCTTAACGGTTTTTGCTGCCACGAGGTGGCCAACGGCCATGCTCAGCTCTGCCGTTCCAGTTGCGATGATCTCTTTGAACTCAAAGTCCTTCCTTCTGAACGACAAGAAGATCCTGTGGGAGCTCCTGTTGATCCTCACATCGGTAGCCCTGACGATGGAAACCTTTCCCCCTCCTTCCAGGTGAAATCTCGTGCACTTCACCTCTTCTGCCCTAATGAAGCCGCTGGCCTCGAGGCTGTCTGTCGTGATCTCCTCTGCCTCAATGCTTCCCGAAGACTCGCAAACGCTGCAGTCCACCTTTTCCTTGATGACCATCGATCCGCTCACGGAGAGCGTCCCAAAGGAGGCAGGACCTTCCACAACGGCTGAGCCCGAGATCCTGGCGTCGCAGCAGGACACCGTTCCAGCGCGCAGCGATCCGCTAACGCTCAGCTGCCGCGCGGCAAGCTCCCCGTTCACAAGCACGCTGCCGCTGCACGCGATCCTCGACGCGGCCAGCGAATCAAAGGCAGCGCTGCCGCTTACGGTCCTCACGCCCTCGGGATATTGCCTGGAGCAGGGATCGCTTTCTCCTCTGCCCAGCCGCGCGTAATGCCTGTCGAAACTGCTCACTTGCCCTCCACCCTCTTGAGCTGATCCCTTATCTGGACAAGGAGCTCCCGCATCTCGCTTGCCCTCTTTTTGAGTAGCTCTATTACCTCCTCATCGCTCATGTCGTCCAAGGTGCGGCCGTCGCTCACTCTGATCGCCCACCGAAAGCAGGTCCCTTATCTCCTTCAGCAGCTCGACCGAGCTGTCCAGATCCTCTGCTACGGACCTGAGGCCAGCGCGCAGCAGCCTTATCCTCTCCAGGTCCCCCACGTTGAGCTGATCGTGATATCCCGTTCCAAAGCCGATCGCTCCGAGCGCCAGCGCCACTCCTAGGGAAAGAAATATGGTCACGAACCCGACGACGGGGCTAAGCCCTTTACTCATGTAATAGAGCGAGGCTATGGGGACTGCGGCGCCTATGGTTGCACTTGTAAGGGCGGCAAGTATAAGCTCAGCCTTGCTCATGATGCTCACCCCTGACGATTGCCGCTATCTCCTTAGGAGATATTTCCAAGACGAAATCCCTTACCCTGTAGACCCTCTTTTCCCTTTCTCCAACCCCTTTGCTCTCGGTGCTTTCCACAAGCCCCACCTCTTCGAGAGATCTCAGGTAGAGCAGCGCAAGGGGATAAGAAAGCCCCATTTCCTTGGCAAGGGCGTAGACGTGCTTCGGAGAGTCGTACAGGGAAGCTATCATCCTTAGCCTTATGGGATTGGCCAGCACCTTCATGACGCTGACCACCTCATCGAGTTTTTTGGGCACATCTCGATCATATATAAAATGAACCCTATATATAAAGACTTCCTTACATATACCTCATGAGGGACCAGCGCGAACCCTTTCGACCGAGTCAGAGGTCGCCTTGGCGTCTCACCGATGAAAACCCCGCCCTCGCAGGGCGAGGGGTGATTTCAATCCCTTGAACCCTCGCCGGGTTAAAAACGCGATAAGTTATCACTTAGTTAGATACTTCCATGACATGTACATGGAGATCGCCGTGAAGACCACCGCGAAGCCCGCCAAAAAAGCAAAGTCAAAGGCGAGCGAGTTCATCCCCGTGGACCCAAGAAGAAGTTGCCTGTCGATGTCGTTGGCGTAGCTTATGGGGTTTACCTCAACGACGGGCTTCAGCCATCCCGGCATAAGGCTTACGGGGTAAAAGGCGTTGCTGGCGAACAGCAAGGGCATGTTAAGAAGGTTCATGATGGCCATCTGCGATTCCCAGCTCGTGGACCTCAACGCGAGCATCAGAAATATGGAGGAAAGCCCAAGGGACATGAGGAAAAGCGCCACATACATCCCCACGAAGTCAAGGACGTTTACGCCGCTCCTGTACTGCAGGCCAAGCAGGGTGGCGATTATGAGCACTATGGTGGCCTGCGCCAGCGACTTAAGCACAGAGGACAGGGCCTTTCCCACTATTATGTTTCCCCTGGGAACGGAGGTCGTCATGATCTTTGACAGAAAGCCGAGCCGCCTGTCCCAAACTATGCTCATGCCGCTCTGCATTGAAGTGAAGAGGACTATGAAGGCCAGCATTCCCACAGCCAGGAAGGAGAAGTAGCTAGAAGTCCCAAAAGTGCTCTTCATGACCGCAGCGCCGAAGGCATCGATGACCGACTTTGGTATGTTAAGCCCAGGTATGTTGAGCGCGTTTGCGGTAAAAAGCGAACCCAAGTTCATGGATTTTCCAAACAGGCCAAGCCAAAGGATGGGCTGCACAAGTGACATGGCCAAGAGTACGTAGTTCTTGTACCACTTCTTCAGCTCCCTGTTGGTTATCGCCCAAAGCCCGTGCAGGGGGCCGTTGTCGACCTTCACGCGCTGAGCCATCAAGACCTCGCCCTCCTTATGGTTGCCCTCTGCTTGAAGGCCTCTTCCGAGCTTACCTCCTCGTCCCTCAGGCTCCTTCCCGTGTACTCCATGTAGACCTCGTCCATGGTCGGTTCGGTTATGGAAAGCCTCGATATCTTTATTCCGCGCCCCGACAACACCTCAAGAAGCTTCGGAACCGCCGTGCTGGCATCGGCGACCTTGAACCTGATCGTCGTTGGATCCACGTCGTCGGCCTCTATGGCCAGGAGCTCTGCTATGGCCTTCTTTGCAACGTCAACGCTTCCGCTTACCGTGAGCGTTACCACATCTCCTCCAAGCCCCTCCTTGAGCTCTCTGGGCGTGCCTATCTTCAGTATCTTGCCGTGGTCAATTATGGCTATCCTGTCGCAATAGGCATCTGCCTCCTCCAAGTAGTGGGTGGTCACCATTATGGTCATGCCGTACTCCTCCCTGAGCTTGTTTATGTAGCTCCATATGGCTGCCCTGGTTTGCACGTCGAGCCCGAGCGTTGGCTCGTCCAAGAAGAGGACCGAGGGCTGGTTTATTAGCCCCATGGCTATCTCAAGCCTCCTTCTCATGCCTCCCGAGTAGTTTTCGACCTTCTTGTTCGCGGCCGCGGTCAGCTCCACCATTTCGAGCAGCTCCTTGGCCCTCTGCTTGGTGAAGGACCTTGGAAGGCCATAGAGGTCTCCAACCATGAGCACGTTCTCCCATCCGGTTAGGTCCTCGTCCGCGGTGTACTCCTGAGGGACAACACCAATGCTCTGCCTAACCTTTGCGGGCTCCTTAACTATGTCAAAGCCGTTAACTTTTGCCGTGCCCTCGGTAGGCTTCAGAAGCGTCGTAAGCATGTTGATCGTGGTGCTCTTTCCCGCACCGTTGGGCCCCAAAAAGCCGAATATCTCGTTCCTCCTCACCTTAAAGGATATGTGATCAACCGCCACAAAGCTGCCGAACGCCTTGGTAAGGTTCTCAGCTACTATGGCATAATCCCTTTCGCTTTCCCCTTTTTTCTCTTGAACTTCCTCCGTCACCTTACTCACCCACGAGCTTATTGATCCTTTGGGCAACCTTCCTTAAGCTCTCCGCGTATGGCTGCACTGCCCCCTTTCCCTGCTCCTCCATGTAGGACAGGTAACCCTCCATGTTCGTAATCATCTCCTCTATGTTTTCTGGGGTGCTTGTCCTTCCCCTCCTGAACTTATTGAACTCATCCTTTCCAGATTCCGTAAGCTCGTACCTGCCATCTTCCCTCTTCTTTATCACTCCCTCCTTAGTCATGGCCTCAAGGGCGGGATATAGGGAACCGGGCGAAGGCCTCCACCAGCCAAACGACATGGTCTCGATCTCGTCCATTATCTCGGCCCCATTTCTGGGCCCCTTTCCTAGTATGATGATTACCCAGCCCCTCAACCCGCTGCGCCCGTGGTAGTCCCTTGCTATGGGTGGTGGAGGGGGCGGAGAAGAATGAACGTCCCCGTAAGGAAAGTCCTTGTGATCATAGATCATGATGCTATTTTGTGGGGACCTTATAAGTGTATCGACTAATAGATCTATTTCGATAGTCCGAACCTTTCCCTCGCCACCTCCTCGGCGAGCTCTAGGTCTGGCCTGTTGTAAAGAACTAGCCTGACCTCCTTTGGCCTCCCGTTCTCCTTGAGGAAGGAGGTTATGGCGTCGATGGCTACTTCAAGGGCTTGCCTCATGGGATAGCCATACGCTCCCGTGCTTATGGCTGGAAACGACACGGAGCTTATCCCCTTTTTAACCGCAAGCTCAAGCGACGACCTGTAGGCACTGTAAAGCGTGCGCTCCTCGCCCGCGGTTCCTCCCCTCCAAATCGGCCCAACGGTGTGTATGACGTACCTTGCCTTCAGCCCCCCTCCTGACGTTATGACAGCTTTCCCAGGAGGCAGGCCCCTGGGATAGAGAGTTCTCCTTATCTCCGCGCACTCCTCGTCTATGCGTTCCCCTCCTTTGGCGTGCACCGCGCCGTCGACCCCTCCTCCCCCCATGAGGGATGAGTTTGCCGCGTTGACTATGGCCTCCGTGTCCTCCTCCGTTATGTCCCCCATTTTCAGCACCAACCTACACCCGCCCACAGAGACCTCCATGCAGAAACGCCTGCATCAGCGTAAAAAAGTGCCGTTACGTTTAAGTACGTTGAAAAAAGGAACGTTATGCCATATGACAACCTGATCTACCTTCATGACTCTTACGTTAAGGAGTTCAAGGCCAAGGTCATTGAGAACGGAGAAAACTACGTGGTCCTCGATCGCACTGCCTTCTACCCCACGGGCGGCGGGCAGCCCCACGATACTGGCTTCATAACGCTAGATGGCGAGAGGCTCGAGGTCGTCGACGTGCAGAAGGAGGGAAGCGATGAAAACCCCAAGGTAAGCCACTTCGTGCAGGGCGGCCCGCTTCCTCAAGTGGGAGCTGAGGTGACGGGAATCCTAAACTGGGAGCGGCGCTACAAGCTCATGAGGTTCCACACCGCGATTCACCTCATAGATGCGGTCATAATCAGGGACCACAAAGAGGGATTTCTCACTGGAAGCAACATATACGAGGACAGGGCCCGCTTTGACCTTGACTGGCCCACGCTAAGGCGCGAGGACCTTCCCGCCCTGGAGCAGGAGGTGAACGAGGAAGTCAAAAAGAACAGGGAGGTTAGGGTGAAGTTCCTCACAAAGGAGGAGGCCGTTACGACACCGGATTTGGCGCGCACCAGGCCAGGAGAGGAGCTTCTCTCGCAGCTCAACTACGTGAGGGTGATTGAGATAGTTGGTCTTGACCAGCAGATGGACGGCGGAACTCACGTCAAGAACACGGGAGAGATCGGAAAGATAAACTTTGAGAAGTTCGAGAACAAGGGAAAGCACAACAAGAGGATCGAGATAACGCTCTCACCTAGCTCAGGCTTTTAGGCACTTACCTGCTGCTCTGGGATGGAGTTCATCTACATTTACCTAGCCGCGCTTGCCTCTTCCATGGCAGTGGGAAGAATCACCAAGATAAGGTGGGCAGGAAGGATACTTCCCTTCGTAACTGGAGCGCTGATATTCTTAATGGGTATGTGGGCCGGCAACGAGATCAGGTCACTTCCCGCCATTGGATTTCTCTTCCTTAGCTCGGCTGAGATACTTATACCCTCCGTGGCCATGGGCTACGCCCTGGCATGTGCCTTTAGAGATGATGAGGGAAAGCGCCGCTCAAAGGAGGCCAAAAGGGGCAAGCTACCTTACGTGTTCATAGCGTGCGCCGCCACGGGCTGGGCCCTCGGTTCGCTCGTAACCCTCCCCAGTGCGAACCTTGACATAACGATACTTCTCATAGTTCTCGTGATCGTGATAGGCATAGACATGGGCCCTTCCATAACCTTTGGCTCTTTCAAGCGTGACCTCAAGCACTCCTGGATACCCTTCTCAGCCCTAGCTGGCGCCCTTCTCGGAGGGGTTCTATCTTCGTTGGTCTTCGGCCTTAACGTTAAGTTCGCCATCGCGGCTTCCGTGGGCCTGGGCTGGTACAGCCTCGATGGGCCTCTCATATCCTCTTACTTCGGCCCGACGTTTGGCATGGTTGGCTTCATGGTGAATTTCCTAAGGGAACAACTCACCTTTTTTGTGGTGCCGGCGCTGCGGAACCAGAAGCCTGGGGCCCTTCTTACCATCGGCGGATCCACAACCATGGATGACACGCTCTCCCTTTACGCCGCGAGCCTGGGGGACGATTACAAGGAAATCGCCCTCTTTAATGGCCTCGTTCTCAGCATAATCCTCCCGTTTCTGCTCCCTGCGGTGCTGTCGGCGCGAGGTGCCCATCGTTAAGCTGATAAGGGGCTGCCGGCATCTCTTAGGTTGTTATCCCCCGGTTACATGGGGATGATCTCTCAGCGCGATGCGGAGGCGAAAAGCCGATGAACCATAACCGCGTCCTTTCGGCTTCTATACTTGACATAGAGATGCCTGTAATATGGGAAAAGCTCAAGCCCGTTATAGATGCTGGGCTAAAGTGGGTTCATCTGGACATAGTGGATGGCCACTTCGTCCCCAACATAACGTATGGGCCCAGGATGGCCGCCGACCTGAGAACGCTTACCAACATTCCTCTTGAGGCCCATCTCATGGTCACCGAACCGGAGCAGTACATGGATGAGCTTGACAGCAAGGTCAACATCATATATTTCCACTACGAGTCGGCCAGGGCCCCCTTTCGTCTTATCCAGCAGATAAAGTCCATGGGCCTTAAGGCCGGCATAGCGCTCAGCCCCCGCACAAGCGAGGAAACGGTCTCATACCTTCTTCCCGAGGTGGACTACGTGCTGGTCATGCTCACCGAGCCGGGGTATGGCAATCAGCAGATGATCGGTCAGTCACTCAGAAAGATAAGGCACCTTAGGAAGGTAAGGGAGAGGGAGGAGCTCAACTTCGTGATAGCCGCCGATGGGGGCATAAAACTCCACAACATAGACCAGGTCTTGGATTCGGGCGCCGAGGTCATAGTCGTGGGATCGGGCATATTCAAGACCGAAGATCCGGTCAAGTCCTTCAAGGCTTATAACTCCATAATAGAGAAAGCTAACTCGGAATAAAAAATCGCTTTTTCTCTTGTTGCTGAACCCTCTTCCAGTCCTCTGCGAAGAGCGCTAGCCCCTCGTCTGTTTTTGGATGCCTTAACAGCATCTCCAGCACCGGGAAAGGCATGGTGACCACGTCAGCTCCCATGAGCGCTGCCCTATACACGTGTATGGGATTCCTTATGCTGGCCGCTATTATCTCGGTCTTAAAGCCGTAATTCGAGAAGATGCGCTTGATGTCATCAACTATCCTCATGCCGTCCTCCGTTATGTCGTCAAGCCTTCCCACAAATGGGGAGACGTAAGTGGCGCCTGCCTTTGCGGCCAGGAGAGCCTGAAGCGGCGTGAAAATCAAAGTGGCGTTCACCTTGATCCCTGACTGCGATAACGCCTTCATGGCCTTGAGCCCCTCCGCCGTGAGGGGAACCTTTATCACGACGTTGTCCGCAAGAGAGGCAAGCTTCTTGCCCTCCTCCACTATGGCGTCGCTCTGCGTGGAAACTGCCTCCAGGCTCACGGGGCCCTTGCAGAGCGATAGGATATCCCTAACCACTTCATCGAAGGGTTTCTTTTCCCTAGCTATTATCGTGGGGTTGGTGGTTACCCCATCCACTATCCCCATATCGACGCCCTTTCTTATCTCTTCCGCGTTTGCGGTATCCAGAAATATCTTCACTTTCTCATCGCCTCCACGAAATCCCTTGCAACCTCGGCTATGCCGTCGCTATTAAGCTTGTACTTCTTGAGAAGCTCCTGAGCGGTTCCAGACTCTCCGAATACGTCGTATATGCCGTGCCTCTTGAGCGGGGTTGGTTGCCTTTCCGAGAGGACCTCAGCGACCCTAGACCCCAAGCCGTTGTATATGCTGTGCTCCTCCACGGTCATAACCAATCCCGTCTGCTTGGCAACCTTAACTATCAGATCGGCGTCGATGGGCTTCACGCTTGCCATGTCCACAACCGTGGCAGAGATCCCGTCCTTCTTCAGCTTGTCCGCCGCTTCAAGGGTCTCGCCCAGAAGGATGCCGGTTGATATGAGGGCAATATCCCCTCCTTCTCTCATGACGAGCCCCCTCCCAAGTTTAAAGTCATATCCCTCCGTGACGTCTGCCACCTTTTCTCTGCTCAGCCTCACGTAAAATGGTCCCCTGTCATTCGCCACCGCATCGATCACGCGCGCCGTCTCAGGGGCATCCGCGGGGGCCACCACCTTCATATTTGGAAGGCCCGCCATTATGCCAAGATCCTCAAGCATTTGATGCGTTGCGCCGTCCTCTCCAACCGTTATCCCAGCGTGCGTGGCAACTATGTTAACGTCAAGGTTAGGATAGCATATGCTCTGCCTTACCGTGTTGTACACCATGCCGCTCATAAATGACGCGAACCCGGCCACGAAAACCTTCTTCCCAGAAGAGGCAAGCCCTGCGGCTATGCCCATCATGCTCACCTCTATAAGGCCTGCGTCGAAGAACCTCTCGGGATAGGCCTTTCCAAATAGACCGCTCCTAGTCGAGGATGAGGTATCCGCGTCTAGTACCACTATGTTCTTGTTGAGGCCTCCTATCTTTGCCAGCTCACTTCCAAAGGCGTCTCTAAGCGCGTTCATCTTGACTGATTGAACTGACATTCAGCTCACCTCAATTGGGGAGCCCCCAAGCGATCTTATCTTGTCATCAAGCTCGTCGATTTTAGCTTGGAGCTCAGCGATCGCCGTCCTGAACTTGTCCTCGTTCTCTGGAGGGTTGCCATGATAGTGATCGTTGTTCTCCATGTAAGAAACGCCCTTTCCCTTCACGGTCCTTGCGATCACAGCGGTGGGACGCCCCGTCTCTCTTTTTGCGGCCTCAATTGCGCCGATTATCTGATCGACGTCGTGGCCGTCTATTTCGATCACGTTCCACCCAAAAGCCCTCCACATGTCATCGATCCTTGATAGGTCCAAAAGCAGTTTCCCGTCAAGCTGAAGGCCGTTGAAGTCGACAAAGACCGTCAGGTTTGAAAGGTGATGCGACGACGCAAAAAGAGCCGATTCCCAAGTGCTTCCCTCCTCGCACTCGCCGTCGCTTATTATGGCATAAACCCTGTAATCCTTGCGATCTATGGCACCCGCGAGCGCTATGCCAACCGCGTTGCTCAACCCTTGACCTAGCGAACCGGTGGTTATCTCGACCCCTGGCGTCGATATGTATGGGTGGCCTTGAAGCCTTGAGTTTATCTTCCTGAAGGTCATGAGTTCATCGACGGGAAAGTAACCCTTCAGGGCAAGCGCCGCGTAAAGACTGGCTGAGGCGTGCCCCTTGCTCAGCACTAACCTATCTCTTTCTGGCCAAGACGGATTCTTTGGATCAACCCTCATTTCCTTGAAGTATAGGACGGAAAGTATCTCCGCAATGGAAAGGCTCCCGCCGGGATGACCAGATTTAGCACCATAGATCATCTCAATGGCGTGACGCCTTATCCTGTAGGCGACCTCCTGCAACCTCAGCGATTCCAAATTCGATAAATACGTTTGCTTGGACATCTTTTACATAGTTTTGCACGCGTCTTTTTAAGGCTTGATAAACCGTCTTTTGCTTAATGGTACTGAGCGTCCCTGCGACAAAATCGCTAAGACTTCATCGCCAAGGACTTGCCCACCTCGCCTTAGAAGAGATAACGCGGTCCGGGGATCGTTTGTCGTTACGGAGTCAGGCCCGATGGCAGAAAGAGCCCTTAGCTCATCAGGGTTGCTGGGAGCCCAAACGTCAAGCTTAAGGCCATGATCATGAACCAAATCGCCATCCCCCTTTTGCACTAGGTCGTGCGCTCCCCTAAGCCACTTGCTTCCGACCTCCGCTGCTATGCCGCAAAAATAAGACGGCCTTCCCACGAATATTATTCCGGTTTCCGCCTCAGGCCAAGCGCTTTTAACGACCTTCAGGGAGTCGTAATCAAAGGAGACAAATTGGGCGCTTACGCCTTCCGCCCTCACCTCCGAGACCACCTTCTCCTCTATGCCCGGGTAAACCGCCGAGCCCCTCTTTATCTCGATTACGAGTAGCGCGTCGCGCTTTTCGCGTTTTACCGCCTGCAGCACCTCCTGCAGCGTCGGTATCCTTATTCCCGGCATGCCGAACTTCATCCCTGCGTCAAGCCGCTTGATCTGGTCCACAGTGAAAGATGACACCTTTCCGTGGCCGTTCGTCGTCCTGTCCACATCGTAGTCATGGATCACCACGGGGACGCCGTCCTTTGACAGATGCACGTCCATCTCGATCCCATCTGCTCCCGCCCTGAGCGCACCAAGGAAGGAGGGAATGGTATTTTCTGGAAAAGCCGAGGGAAAACCCCTGTGTCCTATTACGAGCATGTGCACCGAAGCTGCTTCCCGTTTAAGTTTAGCGTTAGGAGGTGCGCCTCACCCTTTGCCCTCTTGGCTTGAGCCGTCGAGGCCGCCGCGCCCTTAGAAGATAATGGGCGCCGCGTCCAGCCTCTGACCTCCCGAATCCGTGGCAAGTACGCCGTTCTCTATCCTTATACCAAAGCCCTTTCCGTACACTCCTGGCTCAACCGTGAAAACCGCTCCCTTGCGCAGGACGTCGGCAGACGCGGGATGAAGCGCGGGCAGCTCGTGATGCCTGAAGCCCACCCCATGGCCAAGCCTGTGCACAAACTCATCACCGTATCCGCTTTTCTCCAGCGCTTTCCTTGCGGCCATGTCAACGTCCGCTGCCCTTGCCCCTATCTTGGCCGCCGCAACCCCTGACTCATTCGCCTCAAGCACGGCCTCAAACCTATCCCTCAGCTCCTTCGGGGGGTCAATGAACCATGTCCTTGTGGTGTCTGACCAATATCCATCGGCCTGAACGTCAAGCTCTATGAGCACCGACTCACCTCTTTTTATCTTCTTCTCAGATGAAGTGTTAAACGGATAATAGGCGACCGACCCCCTCTCTCCAGACATCACGAAGGCATAAGCCCTTACGCGTTGCGTTCCCCTGTATCCCACTGATGAGTTTATGGCATACTCTATATCGCTTGCAAGCTCAGCTTCGGAAATGCCCTCCTTCAGCTTGCAATGCCCTTCCCTGAGACCAACGGCGGCAAGCTCATACGATACGCGTATCTTTTCCACGTCATCTTCATCCTTTTGCTGTCTCAGTTTTTCAAGGCTAGCCGTAAAATCAACTGGCTCAGCTCCAGCTTGCCTGATCACATCAAAAGTCCTGCATGACGCGTACGACACCTCGGTGCCAGCGTGCACCGTGCTCACCACCTCCGATGTCATCTCCACGCCAACCTTTCCGCTCAACTCTCCCAAGAACTGCTTAAACCTGGGATACGGATCGAAGACCTCCTTCAGGCCTTCATCTTCTTCCCATTGCACCTCATCCGCGCACCCATCGGGCACGAAGTCGCGCTCGGAAACGGGGGCCAAAAGCTTGCTCTCCCCATCGGAGCCTATGAATAGCAGCGAGCGGCCGATGGCCGGCCAGTAGCCCGTGGCGTAAAGGATGTTCTCGGGATTTCTTATCAAGATCCCGTTCAAGCCAAGCACCTCGGCCTCGTGGAGCAAGGCCTCAATTTTTTGCTTCTTCATTCTGGCTTAAATCGCGTGGTAACATAAAAACGTGCATTAGCTGCCCGATTGGCCCGAGGCCGCGATCCTCATGAAGGACCAAGGAGCGTCAGAGAAACGAGCCCCACGCGGCACGTAAGAGCCTCGCGCAAGCGGGGTGAGAAAAACCGCTTAAAGGGCCCACTTAATCGCGATGACGACCAAAAGACAACGCGCCGCAAATCGGTTTAAAACTAGCGAGAAGCCCCTTGAAATCGTCAAGATTGGGCAAATCGGCGTCAGCCTTGGGCGCTCTACCGTCTTCAAGGCCAGTGATCCCAGAAACAAAGATCGGCTCCAGATGCTAAACGCCGCAATCGCGAGGCTTCGAGACCCAACCCGCGAGACCCCAACCGTCAGCTGCGGCTTGACAGCCCCTCGCCTGGAAGCGAGCGCAGCTGAGAGCGAGCTCAAGAGCTCCAGCGCTACCTTTATGACGACCTTGCCCGCGTTCTTGCTGAACGGGAAGGTGTCATAGTACCTGTAAGCTTCAGCGGCCTCATAAGAATTCACCTCAAAGGCCTTAGCATCTGGAACGTACCCCATCAAGCCGTTGGCATATCCAATCACGAGCGTCTCAGGAAACGGGGAGCCTAACCTTATGACGCTGCCGATAGAGCTGAAGAGTTCGGCTGAAAAAGACACAAGGGCCAAATCGCTGGATAAGGCTACGGCTTGAGCTTCGCCCACGGCGGGCATGGGCTTATCCTTACTGACCTCGTCCAGCCATTCCCGCAGCGCCTCAGCTTCGAGCTTAAATGGCATGCCCGCTTTCCTGTCCAGCTCATCCCCCATCCCGTTCTCCTTTTTTATCCTATCTTCAAGCTCATCCACATTTATTTCCGGTTTTACTCTCTCAAGGGTAACCTGCTTGCTGGCAGTAAGCACGTGAGCGTCCATGCTTTTCCCTTCGGCAAATGTCTTTTCGCCGAGCGCTTTCCCCATCCGCTCCGCGTCAGCAAAGGTACCGCTTTGGCCGCGAGGGAGATAAGGGCTGAGGTCTCCTGAGGCGCCGTTCAAGAAAATGGCCTCCTCTCCCGCTGCCTCGTAAAAAGCGTAAAGGTAACCAGGATAGTCGGCGCTTACCTGCCTGTTATCAGCCCCCAGCACAGAGGGATGGCAGGAGTAGTTAACAAGCGTCACCTTTTTTCCCTTGCCCTCCGAGGGCTTTAAGTGAATGGCCGCAAGCGAGTCGTCGGGGGCGTTCTGATACACCCTGTTGAAGCTGAGGCCTGGCGCCCTGGCCGTGATGAAGGTCATCGTTGACCTGCGAGTTTCTGCGCTTTTCTCGACGGCCTCGCCTATGGCGCGCTCAATGAAGTCAAGGTACTCTTTCTCCACTTTCCCGCCCTTCCTTAATTGGATGGTTGCCGGGGACGAATGAGTGTGGGTAGCGGTCAGCATGACGTTTGACGGCCTTATACCAAGCTTAATGGCGACGCCTTTCCTTATCTGGGTGGAGAAATCGTGGTCAAAGCCGAAGGTATCGCATGATATGATCACGAACTCCTCTTCGGACCTCAAGTAAAGTGACCTGCAAAAGAGCCTGTCGTGAATCCCCTCGCTTTTCCTACCCGCAAAACCTGATAGCTCAAGCTGTTTATCGGGGGTTATGTCCGTCTTACCGAAACCGGCCTCGATCATGCGATGAACCATGAACCGGATAAAAGTGTTTACTTAGCCCACGCAAGGCCCCGAATGCGGGAAGCGATGGCATCGGCTTTTTCTCATCATGTCTTCGTAAAGCTGGATCAGCGCCTGGGTTCCCCTCTCTCCCCTTCCGCTGGCCACCAAGGAGTTGTAAAGCTGGAGCAAGAGCGCTGCGCCCGGAAGCGGGACGTTGAACTCGTGAGCCATCTCTATGACGTAGTGCAGGTCCTTCCTTAGGTGGGCTGCCCTGAACCCGGGCTCCATGTCTCCCTTCATTATCCTGGGCATATAGCTCTGAACCGTGAAGGAGTTGCCAGCCCCACTTGAAAGGACCTCATATAGCGTATCCATACTTATGCCAGCCCTTTGAGCGATAACCATGGCCTCCACAAGCGCGAGCATGTCCACTCCGACCACTATCTGGTTTGCCAGCTTAAGCGCCTGTCCCGAGCCCGCCTCGCCCGCGTAAACCACCGTCTTGCCCATGGCCTGAAACGCTGGTTTCACCTTCTCAAATACCTCTTTCTTCCCCCCGACCATGATGGTAAGAGTCCCCTCGCGGGCTCCTTTGTCCCCTCCGGTTACCGGGGCATCCAAGAACTCTATCCCAAGTTCAGATAGCCTCTCGAAGAAGGCCTTGGCGTGACTGGGAGAGTTCGTGCTCTCATCGACGAATATGAGACCATCATGCTTTCCCTCGACAACGCCTCCCTTTCCGAAGAGGACTTGCTCCACATCAGGAGCGTCGGTCACTATCTCAAAAACCACATCCGAGCGCTGAGCCACCTCAGCTGGGGTATCGACGACGGCCGCGCCTTCATTGCCAAGGGCTTCGGCCTTGCTCTTCGTTCTGTTGTAAACGGTGAGCGGAAAGCCTGCCCTTAGAAGGTTTTTGGCCATGCCGCTTCCCATTATGCCTAAGCCTATGAAACCAAGCCTGAGTTTTTCGCTCATAAAAACATGAGCGCCTGCGCTTTTACGCCTATCTAACTGCAGCGCGCTAGTTCAATGGTTTAACTCAAAACGCGTAAAGGCATACCGGCAAGCCCTTTATGAAGATCCTTGTCGTCCAATCCGGCGGGCCGTCTCCTGGTTCGAACCCTGCCCTCGCGGGGGCCATCTCCGCGTGCCATGATGGCTGCGAGCTTCTCGGCGCGGTAGGCGGATGGATAGGCTTAGCCAAAGGCAACGTGATATCGCTGAACGGACTCAAGCCAGATCAGATAGCGTCGTCGCCGTCACCCTACCTTGTGACCTTCAGGGACAGAACGAGCGAAGACGCGATCATGGCATCAATAAGGCGCTTGGGGGTAGACGCCATATTGATCATAGGCGGGGAAGGCTCAACGGCTTTTGTCAAGAGACTTAGGTCAAGGGCCGACATCGAGACGCTTGTTGTAGCCAAGACCATCGACAATGACCTGGGCCCCTTCCATCACGATCTTGGATATCCGAGCTCAGCTGAGAGGGTTGCCGACTTCGCCGTGAGGATGAGGTACGACGCCTCTTCCTACGTAGGCTACGTGGAGGCCGACCTGATGCAGGTCATGGGAAGAGATGCGGGCTGGCTCACGCTGGCATCCGCGTTGGCAGGCAAGCACGCGCCCGATCTTTTCTTGCTTCCCGAGGCAACCTACGACGTAGAGGAGCTGCTCGCAGAGGTTAAGAGGGTCATAGCGCGCGCGGGAAAGGCCCTAGTGGCCATCTCCGAGGGAGTTACGATAGAGGATGGTAAGCTGGTAAGGGCAACTGATTACCAGAGGGCGGGCGCCGCCCCAGCCCTCAGGGACCTCTTGCAGGCGCAGGGAATCAGGACAAGATACGAGTGGCCTGGCATACTTTACAGGTGCGTGGAACCTAATGAAAGGGACAGGAAGGAGGGGATTGATCTTGGCAGACTTGCCATAGAGAAACTGCTCAAAGGGCAGGAGGGCGTGCTGGGGCCTGATGAAAGAGGCAAACCCGAGCTCGTTACGCTTGATGAGGCAAGTAAGAGATACGTACCCTTTAGCTTCTTGAACGGCTTCCTGCCCAGCCCTGAAGCCCTGCGTTATCTGCGGCAGGTATGCGCATTTCACGAAAGCAGTTGGACAGAGCCTTTGTCGCTCGCCTGACCGTGAGGTGCGTCATTCCGGTTTCCTCTTGTCTGAAGCTCGGGTGAACTTCAACCTCAAGCTTCCTTTGGTCGGGGGGAGCCGCTATAACCCACGCGTATCCGCTCCCAGTAAGAGGTGAGCTCACGTGAGGGTGGTAGCCGCCAGTTATAAGAAAGACGTCGTAATCGTGAACCACGTAGGCCCTCTCCTCCCCATCCTTCATAGACATCTGAACCGCGTAGCCGGGATCCACGCCATAGAACACGTACGCCTCGGGCTTTCCCTCATGTCTGTGAGGGGGGTACGAGCTCCAGTTTCCTGGATACTCCTCCGTGTATCCAGCAAGGAAGCTGATCGCGGGATCTCCCTCCCCTATCATCGTCTTAACCCTTCTCGCGTAGTTCCGCACGCCCACCTCCAAGGAAGGAACGTCGGCATAGCGCTTAACGTAGAATGGGAGGGAAGAGCTATACCGCGACTCGGCCAAGTACGTGACCGATCCGCGTGACACGGCAATCCTCCCCCTGAAGCTTGATGGCATGTAGGCCATGTCCTTTTCCTCAACGCTCCGCCCGTTGATGATAAAGCCTCCCTTCAGCGAAAAGACCAGTCTCTCCGACGCGCTTTGACCTATCTCAAAGCTCACGTCCGAGGAAGCCCTCAAGCCATAAAGGGAAAAGCGGTCGTAGTCGAATATTTTCTCCAGAGAATTTCCCTCACCTATCCTCGTGTAAAGCATACGTAGGACACGGCTTGGCGTAAACGGCTTGTGGCAACCGACCCATCCGGCTGTGAAGCTGTCCCTAATCACCACCAAAGCGCGCCGATGAGGACGTTCCTGAGTTGCCGCTTCGCGCAGAACGCGAACCAACACTTAAATTTGATTGATAATTCATCTATATGAAGTTCATACTCATCGTGATAGATACGCTCAGGGCCGATCACCTTGGTTGTTATGGCTACGCGAAGAACACTAGCCCCTCCATCGACAAGCTGGCAAGGGAAAGCACTGTTTTCCTAAACGACACCGCAACTGACGTCCCCACTCAGCCCTCCTTCACGGCCATGATGACGGGCAAGAGGGGGATAAAGACCGGTGTCGTGAGCCATAGCCCCCACGAAACGATCGGCGATGAGGTTCCGCTGCTTCAGCAGCTCTTGGCCTCCAAGGGATACGTGACCGGCGCCGTCTCCACCCTCTACATAATGAAGAAGTACTTCTCCAGGGGCTTTCACTACTACATGAACCCGGTGGCTGGCAATCCCTCAAGGATACAGAGGGTGCAGGCGGAGGAGATAAACGCCATGGCCCTTCCCTGGATAGAGCAGCACCAGAAGGAGGACTTCTTCCTCTTTGTCCACTACTGGGACCCTCACACCCCCTACATGCCTCCCGAGAAGTACCGCAAGATGTTTTACGACGGGGTGTACAACGACCCCAGCAACCACAGCTTGGACGAGCTTAAGAGCACGCCGCTTTGGTATCATCACCTAACCTGGCTTAAGGAGGCGGGATACGCGGACGTGACCGACCTGAACTTCATAATTTCCCAATACGATGGAGAGATAAGGCACGTAGACGACGCCGTCGGCGAGCTAATACAAAAAATAGATGACCTAGGTTTGACGGACGATACGGCGGTCTTTGTAACCGCAGATCACGGCGAGAGCATGGGAGAGCATGGCTTTTACTTCGATCATGCCGACGTCTACGAGACAACTGTACATGTTCCCCTAATGATCAGGATGCCAGGGACTTTTCCAGCAGCGCGGGTGAGCGAGCTGGTTCAAGGCATTGACGTCACGTCCACGATTTTGAAGATGGCGGGACTGTCTCCCACAGATCCCGAGGGACTCGACCTGAGGGAAGTAGCAAGCGGCGCGAAGGGAAGAGAAACCGTTTACTCAAATCAGGTACTTTGGACTGCCAAAAGGATGATCAGAGAGAAGAGGTACAAGCTCATACTTACCTATGAGGCCACGTACTGGCCCACCCCGCGGCTCGAGCTCTACGACCTCGATAACGACCCCAAGGAGGAAAAGAACATAATTAACGAAAGGCCCGACTTGGCCAACGAACTTGAACTCAAGCTGAGAAGGTGGGAAGACGAACAGCTTGGACCAAGGGTTGACCCACTCAAAAAGATCACCGAAAGCGGGATACCCGCAAAAAGCTGGGTGGAGAACGTACTTAAGAGGTACAACGTCTACGACACTTACGAGAAGCAAAGGAACGCCATAGACGCACCAAAACGAGCGACTTTTTTTACCCACACGACAAGTAGCTCGTAGGGTAGAAGAAGCACCTGATCAACTGAAGGCTAATCGCTTACAAGTTTCCCGCCGCCTCACCCATGCTCGAAGCAGTGAGCGCTCCTAGAGGTAAGGCGTTACGGATGACGCTCACTTCAACCTTAAAATGCGAGGCGTAACTAACCATGGTTTGAAGCTTCTCATGCCTTATGGCGAAAAGGGCATGCAGATAGAGTTACCCAGTAGTGCCTTTGTGGCCAAAGCGGATATACCCGCTGGGGTGCCAGAAAGCGAGACCGTTAACGTGATCATGAAGTCGTTGAGGAACTCCATTGGGTTTACGCTAGAGGAGCTTGTCGGGGGCACCGAAAGAATCTCCGTGCTGGTAACCGATAAGACCCGGGCCACACCAAACGCTCCCATACTAACCGCGCTGATCGATGCCATTGGTCAGGGGCATAACATAACGATCGTTGTTTCAAATGGCCTTCACAGACCTGCCGGGGAAGAAGGGCTCAGGAAGCTGGTGGGCGACCAAATATATGAAAGATATGAGGTCGTAAACCACAACTCCGACGACGAAGATACAGTATACGTAGGAAAAACGTCAAGGGGTACCGACTTTTATCTTAACAGATCAGTTGCCGTTTCCGACCTGATAATCGGCACCGGGCTCATAGAGCCCCACTTCTTCGCTGGCTACAGCGGCGGAAGAAAGCTCCTGCTTCCCGGCGCCGCGTCCACGCGCACCGTCTATCAAAACCACGATTACAAAAAGATAGCGGACCCAAGATCGGACTACGGTTACCTTGAAGGCAACCCAATCCATGAAGACATGGTTGAGGCCGCGAAAATGGTTAAGACTTTCCGCTTTATAGTTAACGTCTTACTTGATGAGCAGAGAAGGGTGATCGCGGCTTTCTCGGGAGACCCCTATCAGGCGCACGTCCTTGGAGCGAAGAAATACGATTCCTTTGGGAGGGTCACCGTCCCCTTCGAGGCTGATGTGACCGTCGTTACCAACGGCGGTGCTCCCCTCGATCTTAACCTGTATCAGGCGGTGAAGGGCATGACCACCGCGGCCCGGGTAACAAAGCGGGGAGGGGTTATAGTGATCCTCTCCCGTTGCCGTGAGGGAATTGGGCACGAAAGCTTCAGAGAGCTCGCAGCGTACAGCAAGAACCCCTCCAAGATCCTTGATCGGATAAGGCAGGAAGAGCCCATAAGAGACCAATGGCAGGTCCAGAAGCTTGAGCAGGTGCTTCTAAAAAGCAAGGTGGTGGTAGTGAGCGAGGGAGTGAAGGAGAAAGATGTGGAAGAGCTTAACATGATCCCGGCGTCAAGCTTTGACGAAGCGCTGGAAATCGCGCTAAGGCTAGCAGGAGGAAACAAAATCGTGGCAATACCTGACGGACCTTACGTCATACCTTACTTGGCCAACTCAGCGTAAACGCGGACGCGTCGAGCTTCCGCCGACGCTTCGTGATGCGCTATCGGGTTTCCGTCGACACCCATTAATTGCATGGATTTGCGCAGATCCGCCTAGGCTCGATCTTGATCTGCTACTCCTCCAGACCAGTCCTGCGCAGAAATTCTGAATAGGCGTCGTCCTTTCTCTCTGGTTCAAACTTCCTAACTTTAAACGATCTCCTCACGGCCTCTCTTAGCTGCGATGGGGATAGGTTTCCCAAGCCGACCTGCTGCACCAAGAGGTTCCCCATGGCCGTTGCCTCATCAGGCCCCGCGAAAACCGGGATTCCCAGGGCGTCAGCGGTCATCTGGTTCAACAGCCAATTTCTTGACCCTCCTCCCACGACGTTGATCGCCCTTATCCTCCTTCCTGAGAGCTTTTCGGCCAGCTCCACAACGTACCTGCGTTTCAGCGCCAAGCTCCTGATAGCCACCCTTAACATCTCTCCCTCTCCCATGGGCTTAGGCTGCCCCGTTTCTTCGAGGTAGCTCGCCATTTCCTTGCCCATGTCCGCTGGTAACAGAAACCTCGGATCATCGACGTCCACGTATGAATTGACGTCGCTTGAGCGAGAGGCCAGCTCAACGAGCTCATCGTAAGAGTAATCCCTGCGATGCGCGGCTTCGATGGACCTCTTAAGCCCCTGAATGATCCACATCCCCTGCATGTTCTTGAGGAAGTTCACCTTCGAAAAGGCACCTCCCTCGTTGGAGAAGTTGTTTAGCATCGC
>ERZ1669250.371-NODE-371-length-21417-cov-8.512780_pt1 | contig 21417 bp, 18 predicted proteins | sample MGYA00579295_ERZ1669250 | MGnify/ENA primary metagenome ERZ1669250 (study PRJEB41166, sample SAMN08046056) | hot springs metagenome | biome: hot spring; feature: acid hot spring; material: thermophilic sediment; isolation source: thermophilic sediment from acid...
TGAGGAGCAGGTCCGCGCCAACCGTCTGGGTTTCCTGATCCTTGCGATAGCGCAGCCGCAGGTCGCCCGCTTTCCCTGCGATCTCCTCCACCTGCACGCCGGTGAGGACCTGCAATCGCGGGCTGTTCTTGGCCAAGGCACGCATGAGCTGCTCGGCCAGTTCGGCCTCCATCTCGGCCACGGGGCGTGGCAGCGCCTCCAGAACCGTGACGTCGGCACCGAAGTCGTGAAACATCTGCGCCATTTCCATGCCGATGGCGCCGGCACCGATGATGCACAGGCGCTTGGGTGGGGCGGACAGATTCCAGACGGTATCCGAGGTAACGGCGGCACCTGCCGCCAGAGCTTCCTGGGCGCCGGGAATGGGCGGCACGAAGGCAGGCGCCCCAGTGGCGATGACACAGGCGCCAAAGCTGAGGGTGCGCGCGTCCTTGCCCTCGATCTCGACGCTGTGCGGACCGGTGAAGCGGGCGTGGCCCTCGAGGAACTGGATCTTCATGCCCTGATCCGTCTTCAGCGCCATCTCCCCACGGGTCTGGACGATCCCGCGCCGATGCCTCTCCAGCTGTTCCCAGTCCAGCCGTGCCTCGCCCAAGTGGATCCCCATGGCGGCATCGTGCTCGCGATTCCGGATGCGATCCGCCGCCGCGCGCCAGGCCTTGGAAGGAATGCAACCGCGCCAGAGGCACTCACCACCGGGCAGGGGCGCATGGTTGACCATGGCCACGCGGATACCGTTCTCGGCCAGCTCCCGAGCGCAATCTTCACCTCCGGGACCGGCACCGATGACGAGTACCTGAACATCGTAGTCGCCCGTGGGAATGGCGGGACCACCGGCCGCGAGCCAGCTCTGCGGAGCTTCCACCAGCTCCTTGAGATCCTTGAGGAAGGCCGCGGCATCGGCGCCGTTCACCACCCGATGATCGGCGGTGATGGTGACGGGCATACCCTCCGGTCCCGTCGCCGCCACCGCCAGGATGGCCGCCGTCCCGGGGGTGACGATGGCGTCGAACTGACTGACGCCGTACATGCCCATATTGGAGATGGTGAAGGTGGGGTGCTGATAGTCCGCCGGACTCAGGCGCCGCTTGCGCGCCTTTTCCAGCAGCGGCTTCCACTCCTCCTGCAGCGTCTGGACGTCCTTGTGGGCCAGGTCGCGCAGCACCGGTACCACCAGACTGCCATCCTCGGTGGTGGCGGCGATACCGATGTCGTGCGGCCGCCCCTCGACGATGCGATCCGGATGCTGATAGGCCGCATTGATTCGAGGCTGGCGCCGCAGCGCCTCGGACACCGCCTTGGCCAGGGCCACGGTGAAGGAGACACCCGCGGCCTTGGCCGCACGCTGCAAGTCCTCGGGACGAATGTGCATGGTCACGTGGAAGACCGGGATGCTCAGGGAGGCGGTCATGGCCTGACTGATGGACTTCTCGATGGCCGTCATGGGCCGGCCCTCACCAGCCACGGGCACCGATTCGACGACAGCCGCGGCGGTACCGCCAGGGACGTCGGCGGCGACGATGACCCCATCGGGCCCGCTGCCCTGCACACCATCCAGGCGCAGACCGCGGCTGCCCGCCAGCAGCCGGGCATAGGGGCTGGCCTTTGCCCCCTGGGGACGCGGAGCAGGGAGAACGTTCTCGTCAGGACGTGGCGCTGGCGCCCGCGCTTCGGCCTCTGCCGCTCGCCCATCCTTTGCCGGTGCTTTGGCCGTCTCCGCAGGAGGCGTATCGACGGTCTTGATCGGGGTGGGGGGAGCGGCTGTCGTCGTCCCGCGCTGCACCTTGTCGGCGGTATCCACCAGCCAGGCCATGGGTTCGCCCACAGGGACGACGCTGTCCACGGCCAGCATGGGCCCCGACAGGAAGCCCGAACGAAAGACCTCCACGTCCATGATGGCCTTGTCCGTCTCGACGGTTGCCACCACATCGCCACGCTCCACCCGCTCGCCCAGCTGCTTTTCCCAGGACACCAGCACGCCCTCGGTCATGGTGTCCGAAAGCTGGGGCATCTTGATGGGGTGTGCATTGTCGGCGGGCGCGGCCGGGGCGGCTGGCGCCGGTGCGGTCGTACTCACCGCGGTCGCCGTTCCTGGAGCAGCCCCCGGTTCGGCGGCGCCTGTCACGGCCGTGTCGGCGGTTTCGATGGACTGCACCGGGGTATCCGTCAGATAGGCGATAGCCTCACCCACGGGTACGACGCTGTCCACGGCCGCCAAAGGCCCGGCGAGGAAACCCGAGCGGAATACCTCCACGTCCATGATGGCCTTGTCCGTTTCGATGGTGGCCACCACGTCGCCCCGTTCCACCCGATCACCGGGTTGCTTTTCCCAGGAGACGAGTACGCCCTCGGTCATGGTGTCCGAGAGCTGGGGCATCTTGATGACGTAGGGTTCAGCCATGGTCTACGAATTCCTCAGGACAGAAGGGGTGGGGCGGCCGAGCTTTTGGCCTAGCGACCCAGGAGTTTGCGCGCCGCCGCGACGACGTCATCGGCGTTGGGAATGGACGCCTTCTCGAGGCGCCGGTTGTAGGGGGTAGGCACGTCCCGGGCGTGGACCCGCACTGGTGCCGCATCGAGCTCGAAGAAGCATTCCTCGTTGAGGATGGCGATGACCTCGGCACCCACTCCCACCGCGGCCTCGTCTTCCTCCACCACGATGGCACGATGGGTCTTGCGCACGCTGGCGGCGATACCCGTGCGATCCAGGGGCTTGAGTGCGCGCAGATCCACGACCTCTGCCTCCACTCCCTGCTCCTTGGCGAGTCTTTCCGCCGCCGCCAGAGCCCAGTGCACGCTGATGTTGTAAGCAAAGAGGGTCAGATCCTTGCCCGGGCGCACCACCTCTGAGCCCTCCAGGGGAGTGAAGTGCTCATCGTCCGGCACTTCGCCCTTGAGGTTGTACATGGCCTCGTGTTCGATGATCACCACCGGGTCGTCACAGCGGACCGCACTCTTCAGCAGGCCGTAGGCATCGCGGGGGGACGAGGGGGTGACGACGCGCAGGCCGGGTACACCCATGAAGACTTTTTCCATGCGCGCCGAGTGCTGTGCCCCCAGCTGGTGGGCCGTACCGCCGGGCAGGCGCAGCACCAAGGGGCAGCGGATACGGCCGCCGGACATGTAGTGGATCTTGGCGGCGTTGTTCATCAGCTGGTCCATGGCCAGCCAAGCAAAGTTGACGCTCATGATCTCGACGATGGGGCGGCAGCCGAGCATGGCAGCACCCACACCGATACCCGTATAGCTGTTCTCGGAGATAGGGGTATCCATGACCCGCTTCTCCCCGTATTTGGCGTAGAGGCCCGTGGTCGCCTTGTAGGTGCCGCCGGCGACACCGATATCCTCGCCCATGGCAAAGACCAGCGGGTCGCGCGCCATCTCCTCGTCGTGGGCGCGCAGGATGGCCTGCCAATAACTCAGTTCTGCCATGCCGTGCAGCCTCCTTCGACGTAGACGTAGCGCTCCAGATCCTCTACCGCCGGCTCGGGGCTCTGCTCGGCAAAGGGAATGATCTCCTGCTCGATCTCGTCCTGAACGGCCTGGTCCATGGCGGCGAAATCGGCTTCACTCAGCACCCCGGCGGCGACGAGGCGGGCCTTGTAGATGCCGATGGGATCGCGCCGTGCCCACTGTTCCACCTCGTCCTTGCTGCGGTAGGCGCCAGAGTCGGACATGGAGTGACCGCGCAGGCGGTAGGTCATGAGCTCCAGGAAGTAGGGACGGCGCTTTTCGCGCACGTAGTTCACCGCCGTCTCGGCGTGCTGCATGACCACATCGATGTCCTGACCGTCGCACTGCGCCGCCTCGATGCGGTAGGGCGCCACCCGCTTGTACTGGTTGATCTCGACGGTGGCGCGCTCGATGGCCGTGCCGATGCCGTAGAGGTTGTTCTCACAGACGAAGAGCACCGGCAGATCCCAGAGACTGGCCATGTTCATGGTCTCGTGGAAGGTGCCCTGGTTATTGGCCCCGTCCCCCAGAAAGCAGATGCTGATCTCGTCGCCGCCGCGCATCTGGATGGCCTTGCCAAAACCGGCAGCCAGCGGAAAAGGCCCGCCCACCAGCGCATAACCGCCCATGAAATGCCGGTCCGGATCGAAGATGTGCATGGAACCGCCGCGACCCTTGGAGCAGCCCGTTTCCTTGCCGAAAAGCTCGGCCATGACCGCCTTGGGGTCGACCCCCGACTTGATGGCGTGGATGTGGTCCCGATAGCCGGTGACCACATAGTCGTAGCCGGGACGTGCCTTTTCCAGCACGCCGATGGCGCAGGCTTCCTGACCGGGATAGAGATGCAGAAAACCGCCGATCTGCCGCTCCTGATAAGCCTCTGCACAGCGCTCCTCAAAGCGGCGGGCGAAGAGCATCTCCCGCAACAGGCGCTTCTGGTCGGTCGCGTCCATGATCCTCCTGAATACGATTCTGGTTGAAGGTAAATCCGGTCAATGATGGCTTAGCCCCGGCGCGAGCGTCAAGGGCAGGAGGACCCCGCTCAGTCTGGGAAAAGTCCAAACCGGCTTTGAGGTAGCAGGATGAAACCTTCGCGCGGGCTGCCCGCCTTCCGGAAGGGCGGTACGCCCTCGGCGCGAAAACCCCCACCATTCTGAGCTTCCAGGGCAAGCCCGCCGAGTCCGGCCACGATGGCTTGGAGCTCGTCGTGATTGGGTTCGCGGGCGAGTTCCAGGTGGAAGACCGCGCACAAGCGCCTGAGCGCCTCTTGAAGATCGGCGGGATGGGTTCTGCTCTTCGCCGGCAGGCTGAGCAGGCCAAGCCCGCGCCAGGCGGCGGTGGGGAAGGACTCTACGCTCCGCCGCCGTGGTCGCAGCGGGTCCTCCAGACGTGGCCAGCCCAGGCGCTCCAGGGCATCGAAGACGGCGATGGAAAATTCGACGAAGGGTCCATAGTTGGCCGGCTTCACCTGTCCCGGCGGGCCGGTTTTGGCCGGGGTATTGAGGGCCCGCTCGCAGCGGCGCGCGTGCACGAGCCCGTTGTCCTCATCCTTCCAGGCCTGGGGGCCGTCCAGGAGGATACAGTGGACCTGAGCCTCGGCCGCGATGTGGGCGAGTCGCGCCGCCAAGGGCTCGGGCGCCGGCGTGCCGGAAAGCTCCAAGGACGGGAAATCGACGGCGATGGCGCCCGCCTGCCGCCGCAGGAGCACCGTTCCGCAATCGCGGTAACGTCTATAGGCGAGGTCGACGGAAAGGACGGTCACCGACTGACCCCGGCGACGCTTGCACCTGTCCGGTGGGTGGTCGAGTGTCCCGCTGCGGTGGGCACCGCACCCTCAGAAGGGAAAGAACTGCGGCAACATCCAGCTGATGAGCACACCCATGAGGATCAACAAGGGCAGCCCGACCCGGAAGAAGTCCATGAAGGTGTAGCCCGCCGCATTCATGGTCAGGACGTTGGTCTGGTAGGCCATGGGCGTGGCGTAGCCTAGATTGGCACCGAAGAGCACAGCCAGCAGGAAGGGTTCCGGAGAGAGCCCCAAGCCGTGAGCAATCTGGACCGAGATGGGGGCGCCGATGAGGGCGCCGGTGGTGTGCGAGGCGACGTTGCCGAGGAAAGCCACGAAAAAGAGGATGAGTCCCACCAGGATGGTCGGTGGCAACCCGTGGGTCAGGCTGAGGAAGGCCTGGGCCAGAAAATGGGCGGCGCCCGTCTTGACCAGCGCCGTGCTCAAAGCGATACCGGCGGCGATGAGGAGGATGACGGAGGCGCTGATGGCACCGCCCACCTGGCGCCACTCGATGCAGCCGGTGACGATCATGAGTAGAACCCCCACTGGAGCGGTCACGGCAATGGGCAGGAGGTTGAGTGCCGCCGGCAGGACGATGGCAAGCATGATGAGCAGAGCCAAAGGCGCTTTCTTGCTGCGCGGCAGATCGACACTGGCATCGAGGAAGGTGAGATCGCCGCGGGCACGGATTTCGGCGATTCGCTCACGCGAGCCCTGCACCAGGATGACGTCGCCGTTGCGCAGCCGCTCCGCTTCCAGATCGTCGGTCTGCAGACTGGTACCACGACGGTAGATGCCGAGGGGAACGAGGTCGAAGCGGGCCGCGAAGCGGCTGCCCTTGAGCGTCCGCCCCACCAGCGGTGAGGCGGGCAGTATCACGACTTCCACCACTTGCTGATCGCTGTCTTCGTCCTTGTTCTTGTCCTTTTCCGCGGACTCATGCTTTTTGTCGCCCAGGGTCAGTTCCGCCCCCAGGCCAGCCTCGAGATCCTTCAGCTTATCGGCGTAATCGCGCACCTGCAGCTCGTCGCCCGCGGCGAGCTTGAGGTCCGGAAATGGTACGAGGATCTGCTCGCCGCGCTGTACCCGACTGACCTTGATGTCGCCCACATCCTTACGCAGCTCCGCCAGGGTCTTGCCGACAAACTTGCTGTCCTCCTTCAGCTTGAGCTTGGCATTGAAAATGCGCGGCGAGCGGTCACCGGAGGGGGTCGGGCGGTTGGGCAGGAGCAGCGGTGCGATGAGCCAGAGATACAGCATGGCCACACCACCGGCGATGGCCGCGGGCAAGGTGAAGTGAAACATCCCCATGGGCGGCAGCCCCAGGGACTGCGCCACCGACACCACCACGAGGTTGGTGGAGGTGCCGATGGTGGTGGCCATACCGCCGATCAGGGCGGAAAAGCCCAGCGGCATGAGCATGCGCGACACCGGCCGGTTGGTGCGCAGAGCAATGCTGGTGAGCAGCGGAATCAGGAGCACGACCAGCGGGGTGTCGTTGACGAAGGCGCTCAGGACCGCCGTGACCAGAAGCACCAGCAGCAGAGCCAGGGGCGGCGCCCAGTTCCAGACTTTGCTGAGGAAGCGGCCCAAGGGTTCCAGAGCGCCGGTGTGGACGATGGCAGCACCGGCCACCATCAAGGAGACGATGGCGACCAGGGCCTCGTTGCCGAAGCCTTGGAAAAAGATGGTGGGATCCAGGGTGCCGTGGCCGTTGTGCATGGGCAGCAAGGCGAAGAACAGGGGAATGATCACCAGGATGCCCAGGCTCGTGGTCGCCACCGGGATGCTCTGACGGCTGTAGGACACCAGCGCCAGCAGTGCGATGATCATGACCGCGATGGCGTGGATGCTCGGGGTGTCGACGGGCATCAGGGCTGGCTCCGGCTCTGGTCGGGAACGAGCAAACGGTAGCCCAGACCGAGCTCCGTGATCAAGTACTGTGGCGCGTTGGGATCCGTCTCGATCTTTTCACGCAGGCGCTGGATATAGATACGCACGTAATGATTGTCCTCGGCGTGGGACGGCCCCCAGATGGCAGCGAGGATCTGGCGGTGGGTGAGTACCGCACCGGCATGACGCAGAAGCAGGCGCAGCAGTTGATATTCCTTGGCGGTGAGGGGGATCTCCCGATCGCCCAACTGCAGGCAGCGGCGATCGTCCACCAGGATCCAATCGCCTACCCGCAGAGGCCCCTGCTCGCTTTTGCGGCCAAGACGACGCAGGTGCGCCTGCAGCCGAGCAAGCAGCTCTCCCACCGTGAAGGGCTTGGTCAGGTAATCGTCGGCGCCGCGCTGCAGGGCTTCGACCTTGTCGGCTTCCTGGCCACGCGCGGACAGCACCATGACGATGCTTTCCGGCGCTTCCCGGCGAAACCAGGGGATCAGGTCCAGGCCGTCGCCGTCGGGCAGGCCGAGATCCAGGAAAACGGCGAGGAAGGGGTCCGACCCCTGTGCCCGCCGCTGGCGCAGACCGGCTTTGGCCTTGGTCCCGGTGTTTTCCCATTGCAACTGGTAGCGGCCCTCGGCGGCGAGGGCGCGACGCAGGAACTGGGCGATGGCCGTATCATCCTCCACCAGCAGGATCGTGCCGTTTTCTGCCACCTACTCCTCCTTGGGCAGAGAGGGCGGCGCTTCCCGCGGCAGGGAAAAACAGAATTTGGCGCCCCGGTTCATGACCTGGTTGCTGGCCCAGATGCGCCCGCCGTGCATCTGCAGAACACTCTGGGCGATGGCGAGACCCAGGCCACTGCCTCCCGTGCCCACCGGCGGTTTGACGCGACTGAAGCGCTCGAAGATCTCGCGTTCGCGCCCGGGCGGGATGCCATAGCCGTGGTCGATGACGCAGACGAAGATCTCCTGCGGATTGGCCCAGGCCTGGATATCCACGGCGCTACCCGGCGGGGTGTAGCGGCAGGCGTTTTCGATGAGATTGCCCAGCACCTGGGTGAGCAGGGTGGGGTCTCCGTGCAGCAAGGGCAGATCGGCGGGGATCTGGACGTTGAAGGGGCGATCGGCGCAGAGACTCTCGCGCTCTCGCCTGGCGCTGCCCAAAATCTCCGTGAGCGGTACCCACTCCTTGTGCAGTTCGGCACCACCCGACAGCAGAGCGGCCACCCGCAGGATGCGCTCCATGGTCTGGCTCATGCGTTCCGTTTCGGTACGGATATCGCGAATCAGCTGCTGCTGTTCTGCCTCTGGCAGGGTGCCGTGCAGGCGCTCGAGGGTGGCGAGAGAGCCCAGAATGGTGGTGAGCGGTGTGCGCAGATCGTGGGAGACGGCGCTCAAGAGGGCGCTCTGCATGCGTTCCAGCTGCAGGTGCAGGTCGGCCTCGCTGCGCCGCTGAAAGGTGCGGGCCGACTCCAGGGCGACGGCTACCAGACGGGTGATGGTCTCCATGTAGCGCAGCCAGTCCGCCGGTGTGCGTCGGATCTCCACGTCGCTGACCATCATCACCCCCAGCACTCGTTCGCCGGCGGAGATGGGCAGCATCAGGGCCGGCAGACCCGAGAGGGTATCGGTGCCCATGCCCGCCGGGCGACCGTGCTGAAAGACCCAGACGGCTGCGGACTGCAGACCATCGCGCTGCTCCCCCAGATCGGTGTCCTCTGGCAGCAGCCGCAGGGGCAAGCCGTCGTCGGCCCCTGCCGGCAACCAGAAGGCGGTGCTGAGGCCGAGGGTACTGTGGATCTGCTCCGCCGCCGTGGTCAGAATCTCCGGGGCGCTGCGCAGACGGCTGAGGGCCTGCACCAGCGTGTAGAGATTGCGCGCCCGCCGCTCGCGCATGCGCGCCATGTTTTCCTGTTCGCGGGAGCGAGCTACCAATTGGCTGATGAGTACGGCCAGGGCCAGGATGATGCCAAAGGTCACCAGGGAGCCGAGGGTGGCCGGCAGACCGCGGCTGAGACCGAAGGCGTAGAAGGTCACCAGGGCGCTGGACAGGGCGATGATGGAGGGCCAGCGCCCGTAGTGTAGAGCCGTGCCCACGGTACCCACCAGGTACAGGAGGAAGACGCTGGGCAGACCCAGGAGCGGATTCAGGGCCAGTGCGAGCAGCGACAGACCGATGCCGAGACCCGCACCCATGGCCAGGGCGCGGTTGCGCTGGCGCCGTTGCTCCGGGCTGATGGTCATGCCCAGGTACTGACGACTTCGCTCCAGGCTCTCCTCGCTCACGGCCTTCTTCAGGGGCAGGGGGTGCACGACCACATCCATGCGCCGCTGCCGGTTGAGCAGCTTGCCCAGCAGCGAGCCGGGCCACCACCAGATGTAGCGACGCAGGCCTTGGGCCTGACCGACGAGGATCTGGGTCACGTCCCGCAGTTCGGCATAGGCCAGGATCTCCGCGGCCACGTCCACGCCCGTCAGGCGCACGGTCTCGGCACCCAAACGTTCGGCCAGATGCAGGTGGCTCCACAGCCAAGCCTGCTCCTCGGGCTTCTGCAGCAATCCCCGGGGGGTATCCACGTGTACCACGATCCAGGGACAGCGCAAGGCCGTCGCCAGGTGATAGCCCGCCCGCACCAGATGTTCGTCCTCGGGATACATGCCGATGGCCACCATCAGCCGCTCCCGCACGCCGCCGCCGGATTTGGAGTCTTCCGGGTTCTCGGCATTGAACTGGCGCAGTTCCAGATCCACGCGATCGGCGGCGATGCGCATGGCCAGCTGCCGCAGGGCGATGAGGTTACCCTTGCGGAAGAAGTTGGCCATGGCCCGCTCACCGCGCTCCCCCAGGTAGACCTTGCCCTCCTTCAGGCGCTGAAGGAGGTCGGTATCGCTGATGTCCACCAGGGTGAGCTCTTCCGCCTCGGCAATGATGCGATCGGGCACGGTTTCGCGCACCTGCACGCCGGTGATGGCGCGCACCACTTCGTTGACGCTCTCGAGATGCTGGACATTGACGGTGGTGGCGACGTGGATGCCGGCGTCCAGAAGCTCTTCCAGGTCTTGCCAGCGCTTTTGGTGACGGGAGCCCGGCGCGTTGCTGTGGGCCAGTTCGTCCAGCAGCAGCAGACCGGGACGGCGCGCCAGGGCGGCGTCCAGATCGAATTCCTTGAGCGTGACGTTGCGGTGCTTTACCTCCCGCAGGGGGAGCTGTGGCAGGGCGTCGGCCAGGGCCTGGGTGTCGCTGCGCTGGTGCGTTTCCACCACGCCGATGAGCACGTCCCGACCCTTGTTCATCTCGTCCAGGCCGTAGCGAAGCATGGCGTAGGTCTTGCCTACCCCGGGCGCTGCACCGAAAAAGATCTTCAGTCGTCCCCGCTGTTTGGCGGCCTCTTCTTTCTGCACCGCCGCCAGCAGGGCATCGGGGTCCGGTCTATCCTCTGTACTGTCGTCGCTCATGGGTTCCTTGTGGCCAGCCGTGGCGCCCTCGCTCTTCGGCATCATAGGGTAAGGGCCGCGGCGGGCCAATAGGCAGCGGTACTGCCGCCAGCCGGAGCCCGACTTTTTATGGCATTTTTATACCGCTGCCGTTATGGTGCCGGAGTCTGCAAGGAGATCGATCATGTTTTTGCTCTATCTGGTGATACTGCTGATACCCTTTGGTCTGGGCACAGGCCTCGTCTATTTCCTCGAGCGTGTAAGGAGTTGGTGATGGATATCTTCACCTGGATCGGACTGGGGCTTGCCGCCGCCTTGCTCGTCTATCTTTTCTTCTTCCTGTTCAATCCGGAGCGTTTCCTATGAACGACGCCCTGCTGCTCACCTTTACCATGTTGGTGGTGACCATCGTCCTGGCGTGGCCTTTGGGTGCCTATATGCAGCGTATCTTCAGTGACCAAAGCTGCCTTGCCAAAAGGCTGCTGGGTCCAGTGGAGCACGCCATATATGCCGCGGCCGGTGTCGATGCCAAAGCCGATATGAGCTGGCGGCAATATGCCCTGCTCTGGATTCTCTTCAATCTGGTAGGCGCTGTCTTTCTCTATCTGCTTTTGTATTTCCAGAATTACCTGCCCCTCAATCCCATGCACTTCGGCAGTCCCGGGGTGCAGATAAGTTTCAATACCGCGGCGAGTTTCGTCTCCAACACCAATTGGCAGGATTATGGTGGCGAAAGTACCATGAGTTACGTGAGCCAGATGCTGGGTATGGCGGTACAGAACTTTCTCTCTGCCGCTTCCGGTATTGTCTTGGCCCTGGCCATGATCCGTGGTTTTACCCGTGCCGAGAAATCGGGCATCGGTAATCTGTGGGTGGATCTCGTGCGCACGACGCTCTACGTGCTCCTTCCCTTGTCGGTTATCCTCGCTCTGTTTTTCGTCGAGCAAGGTGCCATCCAGAACTTTGCCGCGTACGTCCACGTCGACCTGATTCAGCCCTTTCTGCACAAAGGCCAGATGGTGACGCAGCAAGTCATCGCCATGGGGCCGGTGGCGTCGCAGGAAGCCATCAAGCTGCTGGGCACCAACGGCGGCGGCTTTTTCAACGCCAATTCCGGACATCCCTTTGAGAATCCCACGGGCCTCACCAATTTCTTCCAGATGGTGGCCATTTTTCTCATCCCCTTTGCCTTGGTTTTCTACTTCGGTCATCGCGTCAAGAACATGCGTCTCGGGGTGGGTATTCTGGCGGTCATGCTACTGCTCTTCACCCCTCTCGCCATACTGAGTCAGCAGCAGGATCTGGCCGGCAACCCTGTGCTCACGACCATCGGCGTCGACCAGAAGAATACGAGTCTGCTAGCCGGTGGTGGCAATATGGAGGGGGTCGAGGATCGCATCGGTACTGCTGGCAGTGCCCTCTTCGGCGCTGTGGCCACGGGAACCTCGACGGGAGCCGCCAATTCCGCCTACGACTCCTTCATGCCCTTGTCGGGTATGGTGAATCTGCTCCTGATGCAGTTGGGTGAGGTCACTCCCGGTGGCGTGGGGACCGGTATTGCTTCCATGCTGGCCTTCGTCCTCATCGCGGTATTCCTGGCGGGCCTCATGATCGGTCGCACCCCGGAGTTTCTGGGCAAGAAGATCGAGTCCTACGAGATCAAGATGGCCTCGCTGGCCATATTGGTCATGCCGATGCTGGTGCTCATCGGCACGGCGGTGGCGGTGAGTCTGCCGGGCGGCCGCGATGCCGTGCTGAATCCCGGGGCCCATGGGTTCTCGGAGATTCTCTATGCCGTCACCAGTCCCAGCAACAATAACGGCAGCGCCTTCGGTGGGCTCAATGCCAACACCACCTTCTATAACCTGCTCACGGGCCTGTGTGTTCTGCTCAATCGCTATCTCGCCTATCTCCCGCTGCTGGCTATCGCCGGTTCCCTGGCGGCGAAGAGGCGCATCCCGGCAAGCCCGGGCACCCTCAACCCGGCCACACCCCTCTTCGTGGTCTTCACTACCGTCGTGGTGCTGCTGGTGGGGGCCTTGAACTTCATCCCGGCGCTGGGCCTTGGGCCCATAGCGGAGCAGTTGAGCCTGCCGACGGCGGTACACAACACCTCTTCGATTGGTCATTGAGAGACAGATCATGACGACCCATCACATTCATAGTGCGAGTTTTTCCTGGCGGCAGCTGGGCCGGACCGCCGTACGCGAGAGCTTCCGCAAGCTCGACCCGCGGGTACAATGGCGCAATCCGGTGATGTTCGTGGTGTTCATCGGCGCCATCCTGGTTACGGTCATCGGTATTGCCGACCTGCTGCACGGCCGGTGGGCGGAGGCGGGCTTCGTCTGGGCCGTGGATTTCTGGCTCTGGCTCACGGTGCTCTTTGCCAATTTCTCCGAGGCCCTGGCCGAGGGGCAGGGCAAGGCACAGGCGGCGAGTCTGCGACAGGCTCGTCACGAGGTGACCGCCAAGAAGCTCCGTGAGCCACGCCACGGCGCCGCTTGGGAAGAGGTCCCCGGAGCGAGCCTGCAGCCCGGCGATTACGTCCTGGTGGAGGCGGGTGATGCCATCCCTTCCGATGGCGAGGCGGTGGAGGGCGTGGCCTCGGTGGACGAGAGCGCCATCACCGGCGAGTCGGCACCGGTCATCCGCGAGGGCGGTGGCGATCGCAGCGCCGTTACCGGCGGCACCCGAGTGCTCTCGGACTGGCTGGTGGTGAAGATTACCAGTAGTGCCGGCGAGACCTTCCTGGACCGCATGATCCGTATGGTGGAGGGGGCGGCCCGCCGCAAGACTCCCAACGAGATTGCCCTGGCCGTGCTGCTGGTTCTGCTCACCATCGTTTTCCTGGTGGTGACGGTCACGCTCTATCCTTTCTCTTACTACAGCGTGCACTACGCCAACCACAGCGGAACCGTGATCAGCACCACGGTGCTGGTGGCCCTTTTGGTCTGCCTTATTCCCACCACCATCGGCGCTTTGCTGCCCGCCATCGGTATTGCCGGTATCATGCGCCTGCTGCAGGCCAATGTGGTGGCGAAGTCGGGTCGCGCCATCGAGGCGGCGGGCGATGCCGACGTCCTTTTTCTGGACAAGACCGGAACCATCACCTTTGGCAATCGCCAGGCCTCGGCCTTCTACACCGCGCCCGGGGTGACGGATCAGGAGCTGGCCAGTGCCGCGCGCCTGTCCTCATTGACGGACGATACCCCCGAGGGCAAGAGCATCGTCCTGCTGGCGGAGCAGAAATATCCGGAAGCGAAGGAGACCTTGGGCGACGACGCCAAATGGATTCCGTTTACCGCCGAAACGCGGATGAGTGGTGTTGATGCCGGTGGGAAGGAATTGCGTAAGGGCGCCCCCGATGCCGTCAAAGCCTGGGTGAAGGAAAAGGGTGGTCAATGGCCGGCGGAGATCGATCAGATCGTCCAGAAGGTGGCGCAATCCGGTGCCACACCCCTGGTGGTGGCCCTGGACGGCCGTGGCCTCGGTGTGGTGGAGCTCAAGGACATCGTCAAGCCCGGCATCAAGGAGCGCTTTGCCGAGCTGCGGAAGATGGGCATCCGTACTGTCATGGTTACGGGCGACAACCCACTGACGGCAGGGGCCATTGCGGCCGAGGCCGGGGTCGACGATTACATGGCCGAGGCCAAGCCCGAGACCAAACTGGCGCGTATCCGCGAATATCATCAGGAAGGGCACATGGTGGCCATGACCGGCGACGGCACCAACGATGCGCCGGCCCTGGCCCAGGCGGACGTGGCCGTGTGCATGGCCAGTGGCACCCAGGCAGCGCGCGAGGCGGCGAATATGGTGGATCTGGATTCGGACCCCACCAAGCTCCTGGAGATTGTCCGCATCGGCAAGCAGTTGCTCATGACCCGCGGGTCCTTGACGACCTTCAGTATCGCCAACGATGTGGCCAAGTATTTCGCCATCATTCCGGCGGCCTTCGTGGGGACCTATCCGCAGCTGGCTGCCCTGAACATCATGGACCTGAGTTCGCCCCAGAGCGCGATTCTGTCTGCCGTGATCTTCAATGCCGTGGTCATTCCTTTCCTGATTCCCTTGGCGCTGAAGGGGGTTGCCTATCGGGCGGTGTCTGCGCAGGCGCTTTTGCGTCGCAACCTCCTGATATACGGCCTGGGGGGGCTGATCGCTCCGTTCATCGGCATCAAGCTCATCGATATCGTCCTGAGCCTTATCTGAGGACCGCACCATGATCCGTTCCTTACGCGCAGCACTCATCGTCTTTGCCCTGCTGGTGGTCGCTACGGGCATCGTTTATCCGCTCCTGGTCACGGGCCTGGCCCAAGTACTGTTTCCGCACCAGGCCAACGGCTCCCTCATCCGCGAAAACGGCAAGGTGGTGGGCTCCCGGCTCATCGGTCAGTACTTTGACCAGCCCCAGTATTTCTGGGGACGTCCATCGGCGACGGACCCGGTGCCCTACGACGCCGAAAACTCCGGCGCCTCCAATCTCGGGCCGACCAATCCAGAGCTCGTCCGACACGTCCAGGAGCGGGTCGCGCGCCTGCGGGCGGCGGATCCGGCCGATGGCGATCGTCCCGTGCCGGTAGATCTCGTCACCTCGTCCATGAGCGGACTTGACCCTGACATCAGCATTGCCGCTGCTCGCTACCAGCTGGCGCGGGTGGCCCAGGCGGGGCATTTGCCACAGGCGCAGGTGGCGGCACTCATCCAGCGCTACACCCGCCCCGCCGTTCTGGGTTTCATTGGCGAGCCGCGGGTGAATGTGTTGGAACTGAACCTGGCCCTACATCGGCTATATCAGCAACAAGGAAAGGCTCAGTAGAACGCTCTACTTTTTTCAAGGCGCCATACGGCGCCTTTTTTTATGATTACGATCCTGATTTTTACAGAAATTTTATGGGTTTTTTAGAGCCTTTTTACAGGATTTTGATTAGTGTGGCGCACAGGCAATTCTCCAGAGGAAGTTCCATGTCTCGTTACGCTCGTATCCTGAAATGCCGCAACTGGGTTGTGGCCGTCGGCCTCCTCGGCCTGCCGGCCGTGGCTTGCGCCTATACCCTGCCCAAGCCCTATGAGATCGATGCCGGGCCTTTGGGGAGGCTGGGGGTGCAGGGTGTCGTCAGCGCCTTTGCCTTTGCCCAGAACCATCCCCAGGGTGCGGGCGGCACTCTGGGCGCCAAGCACGAAGGCCTTGATCTCAGCAATGCACTGGTCATCGTGCAGAAGGATCAGGGCCTCGTGCAATTCTATTTGGAAGGGGGTGCCTACAACTATCCCACCCTCGCCAGCGGCTTCAGCTCCACCAGCAACACCCTGCAGCAGTTCGGCGCGCTGCCCATTGCCTATCTGAGCATCGTTCCCAATGCGCATTTCTCCTTACAGGTGGGCAAGCTGCCCTCCCTCATTGGTGTCGAAAGTGGCTTCACCTACGAAAATATCGATATCGAACGGGGCCTGCTCTGGAATGTGGCACCCAACATCAGCCGGGGCGTACAGCTCAATGGCCATTGGGGCGCGCTGACGGCGTCTCTGGCTTGGACGGATGGTTACTACAGCGATCGTTTCAATAACCTTTCGGGTGCTCTCAGCTACGCTCTGGATGCCCACAATAGCATTGGTTTTTACGGTGGCGGTAATCTGGGTCGCGCGGGCGGGAATACCAGCAGTGCCACAGGTGGCAATATCAGCGATGGTGCCGACGACAGCGCAATCTATGGGCTCAGTTACAGCTACGATGCCGAGCCTTGGGCGCTGACAACGTACGTGCAATATATGCACACCCCGCGTCAACCCGGTATCGGTCTGACTCAGTCCTTCCACAATCTGGGTGTCGGGGTTTTGGGAAGCTACCATTGGACCTCGCACTGGTCTCTGGGCGGGCGGGTGGAGTATCTGGAGGTGTCGGGTAGTGGCGCCGCCAGTCCCTATGCTCAGGGCATCACCAACCTGCCGGGCGACTCCCACGCCTGGTCCCTGACCCTGACTCCGAGCTTTCGGCAGGGAGCTTTCTTTGCCCGGGCGGAGTTCTCTTATGTCTGCGCCTTCTCCCCTTCGGGTCAGGGCTTTGCCGGGCCGAGGGGCAAGGATCGCAGCCAGACCCGGGGACTTCTGGAAACGGGTTTGCTTTTCTAGTTCTGCTGGCCCGTCCGAATTTATGCGTTTTTTATAGCCCGGGAAAATGGTCGGGACTAAACTTCTAAAACAAAGAACGTGCGCTCATAAAAATGTGCTTGTCAGTCATGGGAGACGAGTCATGGAATCTCTGAAACTGCAGATAATGAAGGCCGAATGGCAGGGATACCGTTGGGCCTTGGAGCATCCGCAGGCCGACGCCGATGCGGTGGAAGCGGCCTGTTATGCCCTGTATCCCGAAACCAGTGCAGGAGTCTTGCTTTACGCCTTCGAACGCGGGTTCGCCATGGCCCGCGCTGGTGAACAACCGGCCGAAAGCGAGCCGGCCTGAGGAATACCTCGCGCCAAGACCAATGGTCAGCACAGGAGTCTGCCATGTCGATATACGCCAATGAAATGACGCGGTCGAGTCCGTCCAACAGGCGTGCCGCGCAGTATGGGCGGCGTTGGGTGGTCAAGGTGGGCAGCAGTCTGCTCACCCGGGAAGACGGTCAGCCGGATCGTCTCGCCATTCGCAGTCTGGTTTTTCAGATGGCGACTCTGCCGCAGCCCGTTTATACCTGGGCCTAGGCTCGGCTTCGGACCGGTTCGATACGAGGATGCTGCCATGATTTCGCAGGATTGGTGGTCCCATCTGCTGCCCGCAATGCGATGGTTTGTGCTGGCACTAGCGGCATTCCTGAGTTGGGCGGCGCGAGAGCGGAGCCGCCGGCGCGCTGCCTATCGCGACGGTCGTCGTTGGGCCGAGGAGCATCCCGCCGCGCCCCTGTACCAGGCCATCACCATCGCCCAAGGGCGCTGGCCTTTGCGCAGTGAGGGGCAGGATCCTTGCCTCTACGCCTTTTTGCGCGGCTTTCACGAAGTGCGGCATGAGGCCAGGAAGGGCCACTGGTCCGACGCCCATCTGCGGAGGCTGCGGCCGTGATCGATCTGGGATGGGATTCCACTGTGTCCGTCGTGTCTCGCGATTGGGAGGGTTTTCTTATGTTATCGGTCGTGATTCTCAGCTTCGCGCTGCTCTTGTTGGCATTGTATTGGCTGTATTCCCGGCATCTGCGCGGCCTGGATGCCGCACACCGTACGCATCGCGCGAGGTATTCGGGAAGCGTCACCACGCTCGATCTCAGTGAACTGCTGCCGCAAGTGGCGCCGCACGATGATTTCCCCTGGGGCAAGGCCTTTGCCGAGCCTGCGCGTAAGGCAAGGGAAATGCGTCGCTGGGAGCTCTTGGCCGATATCGAACATCGAGCCTTCTGGTACTGCCGCGAAAGCTCCACCCTTGGCTTCTGGCGCATCGGCCTCGATGGTGCCGCCTTCTGGCAGGAATGGCGTCTGAGCGCCGGGGATTTGGCGCGCCTTCGGACACGCTACGCGCACTCCCCGTCCACGGAGTCCGCGACCGCCGAGCAGTCCCCACAGTCCACGGTACAGCAACGCGCCGTCGGTTTTTGATAAATCTATCCAGCCAAAGGCGGCGACGGAAGGTCTTTCCCTGGACAGAGCGTCTCGCGCTCCGTTTGTCAGCACGATCTTGTCCGCGAGAGACCTTCCGTGGCGGTCTTGGCGTATTCCGATACCGATGAGGCCGTCCGAATCCATGGAGCGTGACTTGTGAGCGGTTTTACGGCTTCCCTCCTGCAAACTCTTTTGGTTCTGGGCCTTTCCATAGCCTTGGCCTACCCCTTGGCCGCCTATCTGGAAGCGGTCTACGACGGTCGACCCTTTTGGGCGCGTAGGCTCCTGGGCCCTGTGGAAAAAGGGATTTATCGTGTGGCGGGCGGAGCCGCCCGGGAGGACATGGACTGGAAAAGTTATGCTCTGAACTTCCTCGGCTTCAATGTACTGGGTGCCGTAACCCTCTATCTTTTGCTCCCGTTGCAGGGACATCTGCCCTTCAACCCCGAGCATTTCCCCGGGATGTCTTCGGTGATGGCATTCAACACGGCCGCGAGTTTTGTGACGACCACCAATCTGCAGGACTATGGCGGCGAAAGTACCTTGAGTTATCTTTCCCAGGCCTTGGGTCTGGCCCAACAAAACTTTCTGGCGGGGGCGAGCGGCGCGGCGACTCTGCTCGCCCTCACCCGTGCGTTTATGCGCAGGAAGGGCAAGGGTCTCGGAAATTTCTGGGTCGATGTCACCCGCACGGTGCTCTACCTTTTTCTGCCCGTCGCTGCCATATTTGCGCTCTTTTATGTACAGCAGGGGGCCATTCAGAATCTGGCGGCCTATGTCCACGCCGATCTCATACAGCCCTTCGTGTATGACGGCCGTGGAGTGCATCAGCAGGTTCTGGCCATGGGCCCTGCTGCTTCGCAAGAAGCTATCACTATCCTGGGTGGTAACGGTGGCGCCTTTTTCAATGGCGGTGCGGCACATCCTTTCGCCAATCCGAGCCCTTTATCGAATCTTGGGCAGATGCTGTCCTTCATCCTTTTTCCCACGGCCTATATCTTTCTCTTTGGACGTATGCTGGGGCGTCGAAGGCTCGCTTGGGCCATTCTCGCCACAACGGTGCTGTTGTGGCTGCCTTTATCCTTGTCCAGCCAATATTTCGAGCTGCAAGGGAATCCGCGTTTACCCGCCAGCGTCGCTCAAGAGGCGCTTCCCCTCTATGCCGGAGGGGGTGATCTCGAGGGGGTAGATCTGCGTTTTGGCGCTGGTGCCTGTGGGCTATTTGGCAGTCTAGCCGCTACTACAGGTGCCGGGATGTCCGGCTGTGCTTACGATTCCGCCGCCCCGATGAGTAGTGGGATCAACATGCTCTACATGCAGCTAGGGGAGTTGCTCTACGGCGGAATCGGCGTAGGTCTGGAGAGTTTTCTGGCCGTGATGATCTTCGCTGTTTTTCTGGCTGGCCTCATGACTGGACGGACGCCGGTGTTTCTGGGTAAGAAAATTGAAGCTTACGACGTCAAAATGGTGTCCTTCGCCATTCTGCTGATGCCCCTGTTGGTGCTGCTGACCACCGCCCTGGCCGTGGCCCTGCCGGCAGGCCGGGAAAGCGTTTTTAATCCCGGACCACAAGGCTTCAGTGAGATCCTCTATGAATTCAGCAGTGCTGTGAACAACAATGGCAGCGATATGGGTGGCCTGAATGTCAATACCAGCTTTTACAATTTGCTGTCGGCTCTGGCCATGCTCTTTGGGCGATATTTTGGTATCTTGCCGCTCCTGGCCCTGGCCGGGAGCCTGGTGTGCAAGCAGGGTACGGCGGTGGGAGCCGCAACCTTGCGCGAAGACTCTCCTTTGATGATCGTCTTTGTGGCCCTCGTCATCCTGCTGCTCGCGGCCGTGACCTTTTTCCCCGCTCTTGCCTTGGGCCCAATCGCAGCGCAATGGTCCCTCTAGAGCGGGGTTGCGAACTGCCGTTGCGTCAGCCGGCGCCAGCCGTGCCCAGGGTTGGGCCGTGGGGCGCGCTGTAGCCGTTGTCGCGGAACTGTTTTTGCCCCGCGGCACTGCGCAGATAGTCGACAAATTCCTGGCCGAGCTTGGGGTGGGGCGCATCGGTCAGAACCGCGGCATAGAATACCAGAGGCTGAGGATGCACGACTTTTTCCTTGCCATCCACGGTGATGGTGAACTGCACCTTGTCGTACCAGTCTTTGGCATAGCGTGGGTCGCTCAGATTGATTTCCGGCGGCAGTTTTATGCAGGGCAGTTTCTGGGAGCTGACGGCACTGAGATAGCCCGAGCTTGCGGCGAGCTGCCCACTTTTGAGCCGCGCCAGCAGCGAGGGCTCCGTAAAGATCTGCTGCGGATTCGTCTGTGAACCCAGGATCTTTTTCGCAAGATCCGGGATGTGGTAATACCGTTCCGCCAAGAGCATCGTGAAGATGATGTTCTGTCCCTGCGGGTCCGTGCGCGGATCGGTGCGTCCAAAGCTCACGCCAGGCATCTGCAGGACCTCGTACCAGGGTTTCCGACCCTGGGCTGCGGCGGCAAATTCCTTGGCGTAGGGACTGTCGGGACTGTAGGCGATGCACATCTGGGTGCTGGCGACGGGATAGGCCGCACGCACGAGACCCGCCTGCTGCAGGATCTCTATGGGTCCAGGGGTGATGGATACGAAGACGTCCGGACGAATCTTGTGGTCGGCGATGAGGCGGGCGAGGCCATAGGCTCCCTGACCCTCGCCGCGGTATTGGACCTGGTGCGCCTTGGCGAACTCCGGCCCTAGATGCAGATCCATCACGGCACCCATGGAGCCAGCGTAGGCGACGTAGAGATCTTCCGCGCCGGCTTGGGCAGCGCCGAGAGTAAGGGCAAGGGGCATGAGACAGGCAATCAGAACCGATGAGCGCACAGGTACCTCCCAGTATCGAAATATCTGTATAGATATATCGCACTCGTAGGTCTGTCAATACCGATGGTTGCGCAGGGCGGGTTGAGGAGCTTTTCGGCCCGTGGCATGCTGCTCTGATGACGGACATCGCCGTGGTGTGGTTCAAGCGTGACCTCCGCTGCGCGGACCACGCCCCCTTGGCTGCGGCGGTCCGATGCCGCGCGGCGCTCGGTCTCTACGTGCTGGAGGACGAGTGGCTGGAGGCGCCGGAGTGGGACCCACAGCACTGGGAATTCATCCGTCAGAGCCTGCTGGAACTGCGCCGTGCCCTCGCGGCAAGGGGTATGCCGCTGCTCCTGCGGCGGGGGGCCATGCCCGCGGTCCTTGCGCAATTGCGGCGCGATTATCCCTTTACGGAACTCTTCAGCCATCAGGAGACA
>ERZ1669250.372-NODE-372-length-21414-cov-5.064048_pt1 | contig 21414 bp, 20 predicted proteins | sample MGYA00579295_ERZ1669250 | MGnify/ENA primary metagenome ERZ1669250 (study PRJEB41166, sample SAMN08046056) | hot springs metagenome | biome: hot spring; feature: acid hot spring; material: thermophilic sediment; isolation source: thermophilic sediment from acid...
TAACATAGAGCCCTGCCACGGCTCAGCCTCGGGTTCAAATCCCGGCACCCGCATGATTTATGGTTCTCTCCAATAAGATCTTTTCAAACCGAGATACATCATGAATAATGTAAAGATGAAAAATATAGGGATATTAAAATCATAACTGCGGATATGATGAAAATTATATTCAGCGAATTCTGAATTATTTCTGGATTAATCTGAATAAGAAATATTCCTGAATATGATATGTATTGATTTCTGTTCAGATAAAAAGATAATAAAAGTGAGAATAACGAAATGGAAAGAACAGTCCCTGTTAATTTTAAAGTTTCAAGGGTATTGGTACTGGATAGATTCTCTTCCCTCAACGAAATTGATATGAATGATATATAATTTGAATATTCGTAGATTCCAAACCCTATACCAGACAGTATGAGAAAGTATGGAATATATACTGATTTTATGAATAAAGAGATCAGTACAAAAGAGACTGCTAATAAAATAAGACCGATCATTGATATTATTCTTTCATTTTCATTTTTTATAATGTATTTCATCATTAAGAAAGAAATCAACGCAAAAAATGGAAATGAAGAAATTATAAGGCCCACCAAAAAAATCTGGGTCTTTAATACGACTTCCATGTAAATGGGAAGAATGAAAAATATGGGGATTATTGATAGATATGTTATGAAAGATGATATGCTGAGGGATAAGAATTTTTTATTGTTTTTAAATGATCTTGGATCAATGATGGGATTTGAAACATTCTTTTCAATATATATGAAAATAATAAAAAATATTAAAGACATGATAAGAAAGTAAAGTGTTTCATATATTGGATATATATTCAGGAGCATCATAAAAAATATTAAAAGGGTTAAAAATGCGGCATATAGAAATGAGCCAAGCACATCAAGCTCTTCATGGAGCTTTATGAATGAATAATTATTGAATGATAGTGTTGAAAAAATAATCATCAGAATTGAAAATAAAAGTAAAACCGATAGGGGATATTCAAGACCCATATTAGTGAAATATCCTCCCACCACAAAAGAAAAGAAAATTGATGATAGAAATATGAGTGAATTGTAAGTTATGAGATTTCTCTGACCGTTAAAAATATTCAGGCCATGTAATAATTTTAAAGCATTTGAATATATTATTGATAGGGAGATTCCCATGATGAAAAAAAGGACAATTAAAATTGACATGTTAGGGAATATCATTATAAATAATATTGATAATAGGTATAGAAAGGATCCAATGTAATACATTTTATCCCTTCCATACAGAGAAGAAATTCTATCTAGTACAGTATAGAATGATATAAAAGAAATTAGAGATGAAATAGGTATCCAGATAACTTCAAATATTCCCGTTTTATAATAATTGACATATTGTGTTAACATAAATAAAAAATAAAATAAAGTGAATGGGGGAACAAAAATACCCAGTGATATTGATCCTAATGCTAACAATTTTTTTACCTGCATATTGTTAGAATAAATTCTTTTTTAATAAACTTTATTAAAATGAAATGATTTTTTAATTCTATGATAGATTCACATACACATCTGCACTATTCTGGATATAGTGAAATACGTGATATGAGCATTTCTGGTATAACATATGCTATTACATGTGCGGTTGGAACTGGAGCTTCATCCCTGAATACCTACAGGGATGAAATTGAAAATATGATAAATCTTTATTGGAAACTGGGGGAGTCACTTGGTATTAAGATATATTCTGCGATAGGAATACATCCTGCCAACATACCCGCAGACTGGAAAGAAAAACTGAGTTCATTTGAACCATATTTTAATCATGAACATGTTGTTGCCATAGGCGAAGTCGGTATAAATTCTGAAAGATCTGTGGAAGATGAGGTCTTTTATGAAATGGCAAGACTGGGAAAGAAATACGATTTACCTCTGATTGTTCACACACCATTTAAAGATAGAGAAAAAATAGTTAAAAAAGAAATTGATATTCTGGAAAAATCGGGCATATCTCCAGATATCGTTGTAATTGATCACGTAAACATGGATATAATTAACACGGTAAAGCAAGGTGGATATCACATCGGTCTCACTGTAAAGGAAGGAAGGCTTACACCTGAAGATGTTTATAAGAACATTGAAATATATGAAGATGGCATGTTAAACAGCGATGTTGCAAACCTTGGGCCAAGCGATCCTCTATCGGTTCCAAAAACAGTTCAGTATCTGAGGTCCAGAGGAATAAAATATGATACAATAAACAGAATTTCTCATGAAAATGCAGCAAAATTTTACAGAAGGTTAAGGTAAAATGCTTGATACTTTAGCAGAATCATTGAAGGACGTTTTCAAAAAAATAACAAAAAGTTCATCAATTGATAAGGACACGGTTGAGGAACTGGTAAGGGATATACAGAGGGCACTTTTAAAGGCAGATGTAAAGGTACAGATTGCACTTGATGTTTCCAGAAGGGTTAAGGAAAGAGCCCTGAATGAAAAACCCCCTCCGGGTATGAGCATTCAGAATTTCATTTTAAAGATCGTTTATGAGGAATTGGCCTCAATGCTTGGTAAACCAAAGGATATTAGGCTATCCCCACAGAAAATAATGCTTGTTGGTCTTTATGGCCACGGTAAAACCACGACGGCAGGAAAACTTGCAAGATTTTTCCAGAGAAAGGGTTTGTCTGTTTATCTAGTTGCCTGTGATACTCACAGACCTGGGGCGGTGGAACAGCTGGAACAGATAGGAGATCAACTAAGTATACCTGTTTTTTCTTTAAAAGGGGAAAATGATCCCGTGAAGATTGTTGGAAATTATCTTAAGAGGGATATTTCAAAATACGTTTCAATTTTTGACACGTCAGGAAGGCATTCTCTCAATGAAGATCTTATAGAGGAAATGAAAAAACTCAAGGAGTTAATCAATCCAGATGAGATTTTTTTAATTGTGGATGCTACTATAGGCCAGCAGGCTGAGAAGCAGGCCATGGCATTCAAAGAAGCAATAGGAATAACGGGTGTTATCATAACAAAACTTGATGGAAGTGCAAAGGGTGGAGGAGCACTATCAGCCGTGGCTGCGACCGGTGCTCCGGTTGTATTTATCGGTGTGGGAGAGCATCTGGATGATCTGGAATACTTTGACCCAAAAAGGTTCATAGCAAGGATTCTTGGTCTTGGGGATATGAAGGCACTGATGGAAATCTCGAAGGAACTCAATATGGATGAAGAGGAGACCGAAAAAACTGTTGAAAAAATGATGTCGGGTAAAATAAACCTGAAGGACATGTATGATATATGGGAACAGATATCCCGACCCGGAATTTTACAGAAACTGTTCAATTCACTGCCCATGATGAATATTCCCGGATCTGATAAAATAAATAAAGATTTCATGGATCAATCCGTGGAGAAAATAAGGAAATATCGTATAATACTTGATTCCATGACCAATGAAGAACTTGAAAATCCTGATATTATTAAGGGTAGCAGAATAAGCAGAATAGCCAGGGGGGCCGGAGTTTCAGAGGAAGAGGTAAGGATACTGCTAAAGGATTTCAACAATATGGTAAAGATGATGAAGGGAATGAAAGGTAACAGGAAAATGATTAAAATGCTGAGAAAACAGATGGGTAAGGAATTAAATGAAGATGATATAGGTTCCGGCAATGATGGTAACAATTGAAAGGGGTATTCCAATCTTTAAAAATTCCTTCCATGAAATCTCAATGCCGTTCAGGCTGGCAATTTCAAGAACGATAAGATTTGCCGCAGCTCCGATCACCGTCATATTTCCTGCGAGTGTGGAAGACATTGCAAGATCAAGCCAGTAATTTGTACCGGTTGTGAATGATCCTATCAACAGAACCGCCGGTACGTTGCTAACGAGGTTTGATATTATGGCCACAAATGCAGTGTACCAGTATGGGTTTTTAAATGAAAGCCCTGCATCTGAAAATATATTTTCAATATTCCTGGGTATTCCGATTATTGTTATTCCCTGAAGTACTATGAATAAACCTATGAAAAACATTATTATGTTCCAGTCAACATCCCTTATAATTTTTCTGGGATCTGAAGATTCTGAAAATATATAAACGAACAACAGGATTGATGAACTTATAAACGGTATTATAAACAGACTGTCTGGATTGTTTAAAATGATCATCAAAATGATCATCAATATTACAGCTGAAATTGAAATTACCGTCAGTAGTTTATTCTTTATTTTTATTTTCTCCTCTTTCTTATGAAATGTTATATTCATATCTTTTCTGTAATATAGATAAAGGAAAATTATTGATATAAATAAAGAAATAAGTGAAACCAGGAACATTCTTTCAAAATAGTAAAAGAATGGTATTTTGCTCATTAAACCTATATATGCATTCTGTGGATTTCCGATTTCTGTTGCAACACTTCCTATGTTTGCAGAAAATATCAATGATAAAATGTAAGGTGAGGGGTTCAATTTTTCTTCATTTATAATTTTTATTACTATGGGTGAAAAAAACAGTACAACGGCATCATTAAGAAAGAATGCGGATAAAATGGCGGTTATAAGGGATAAGAGGATTAGGAAGTTCCTTGAATTGTTTGAAAAATTTATCAGTTTAAAGGCTATCCAATCAAAAAATCCCAAGGAACCAAAAATACCGACTATGCTCATCATACCAAAAAGTAGCAGTATGATACCCATGTTGATTGATTGAATGACATCATAGAAAGGTACAATACCAAATATGATCATCAATGCTGCCCCCAGTAATGAAGAGACCGATCTTGGAATATTTTTCCTGAATATATTTTTGATTGTTATTAATATGTATGTAAAAACGAATATCAGTGTTCCTTCAATGAAAATTAAGTTCATCAATGATCAGTTAAGAAAAATTCAATTTGATATATTAAGTTAATAGAAAAAGATTTTTAAGAGTATATTATAACTCAGAATATGGCAAAACCTTTGGTAAAAAGCTATATTGATATAAAAGAGATGGAAATGGAAGGAGGGGCAAGGATTAGATGGCTCATAACACACAAGGATGGAGCAGAAAATTATTCCATGAGATATATAAGGATTGATGAAAACAAGGAAACACCGGCACACAAACATCCATATGAACATGAAATATTTGTGATGTCAGGAACTGGATATGTCGTTCTCGATAATGAAACCGTTAAACTGAAACCATATGATTTCATATTCATACCGGGAAATGTTTTCCATAAAATACATTCAAATACAACAATGGAAATAATCTGTGTTGTTCCAATATCTGCTGCAAAAGAGTTATTGGGAGATTGATCATGAAATTTACAATAAGAAAAGAGGAACTGAATGATATTATCGTTGCAATTCTGGGATTGTCACTGGCATTCATGTTTGCATTTTTCTGCAATTTTTTAAATTATAATGTTTCATGTTTTGAACACCCCGTAATGATCATTATATATTATTTGATTGCCATGCTTGGGGTAGTTACAGCATTCTTCGGCCACGAGATGATGCACAAATATGTGGCCATGAGAAACGGATATTATGCTGAATTCAGGAAATGGGATCTTGGCCTCCTAATATCTATAATTACGGGTATGATTGGTTTTGTTTTTGCATTTCCTGGGGCCACAATGATTTATGGCTGGCTGGATAAAAAAACTGATGGTCTGGTTTCAATCGCGGGACCAGTTTATAATTTAGTTCTCGGTTTATTTTTTATAGGTATTTCATTCATTTCAAAGGTTTTATTTCTTAATGAAATACTCTTTTTCCTCGGACAGATAAATATCTGGATATCAATGTTCAATATGCTGCCAATACCACCACTTGATGGTTCAAAGGTGCTCAGGTGGAATGTTACTGTATGGGCCATTGTATTTGCAATAGCAATTGGATTGGCTAAAATTTGTTTTTCTTATATAAAAAAATTTTAAAAATTATTGATTTTTAATTTCTTCCCTCCATTCATGAGGCTCCTTTTTCTTCTTAAGTCTCGTTGCTATAATGAATGCTTCAACTATTATGATTATAAAGAATATTATCATCAGAACGAATAGAATAACTGAAGAACCTGTCATCTGTATCCCTATTATGTTTACGGGTTTCTGATATGCATATATGGAATAAGTTGGATTGGATATCAACTGATTTGAAGATATTGTTCCATTTGTTATGGTTGAAGTATATCCAGAAGGAAGACTGATTGAGTATTTGTAAGAACCATATGGCAGTGAAACTGTTATTGTATTTCCATATGATGAATAATACTGGTTATTGATCATGACATACCATTCCTGGCCCTGAGGAAGACCGGATATTGTGAAGGTTATGTTATACATTATCTGTTTAACATTTATATATATCTGCTCTGGTAATAATGTACTGTTCATTGAAGATATTATTATTTTTCCAGAGGATGGATTTACAGAATATCCTGCTGGTGGGGTTACGCTGTAGATATATGTACCGTTAGTTACGTTTAATGTTAACTCTCTTATTAAAACATATTGAATTCCATTTACAAGAATGTTAAGTTTTAGATTTGAATTTGTTGTGAATTCGATCTGATAGTATTTTATTGAGAAATTAATGAAAATCGTGATTGACGGAGAATTCACGTTAACTGTACCTGTAGAAGGTGTAATTGTATAATTGTAATTATTTGGTATATATGCACTGAATAAATATTTTCCATATGGTAGATTTAAAATCAGGACTCCTGATGATGATGTGTAATTTGCATTATTTATATTCACTCCCCATGATGTTCCATTAGGTAATCCCAATTCGATGAATTTTACTGTTCCATAAAAGTTATATTTATCAAATGGAATATTTATGCTGTAGTTCACACCATAAACGCTGAACATTCCATGTGAAACTGCGGGATAATATGTGGATGAAATTGCACCTATCTTGTATTCATAAGTTCCATTTGGTAAATTTAAGATTGTATAATTTGTAAGACTTGTAATATTCATGTTTACATTACCTGTAACATTTAAATACCATGGAACATTTGCAGGAAGCCCCATGACATCAAATGTTATTTTATATTTTAATAGCAAGAATTTTATAATAACGGTTATATTTGATGTAAGATTTATAATTCCTGATGATTTTGTGGCCTTATAACCCTGTGGAGATATTACACTGTATTTATATGTATTTTCAACCATATAAAGGGATATCGTGGTATTATTTGTCATGTATGTACCGTTATTTATATTTATACCCCATTCAACATTTACAGGGAGACCATTCTCAACAAGATTTAATTTGAATATGGGTCTGAATGATATGTAAATGTTGGAAAATGTCTGAACATTTATTGTCATCTGTGAAACGTTTACAACATATCCAGATACATTTTCAAAATATGCTGTGTATGTCCCAGGAATTAAATAAAATGTGATTGTGGGCTGTGTACTGTTTTGTGAATACAGTAATAAATCATTCGGGTTAAAAATTCCAACGCTCCATGGATGATTTGCAGGTAAACCACTTTCAACGAAATTAACGGGAACCTGATAGAAACTAAGTGGTAGATAATCACCACCTGTTTGTATCATACCAAGATCATTGAATGGCACTTTTCCATTAAAGTTGTACCAGAAATTCCCTCCCTGATATCCGTAATTGAAGATGTTACCTGATAGATAAATTCCATCAAAATTATATGCGTAAGAAAGCGGTTCTCTGGAAATGTTCCATTCATTGACGTAGATTGCCTCTGTGCCTTCATAAACATTGACGTTTGGGGAAACTGCAGGTATTTGAACATCAAAGTAATTATTGTATATTTTATTTCCACCGGAATCAACGTATAATCCTACCGGATTAGTGATGTTCTGTATTTCACTCGATGAAAAAGTCAAATCGATTGGAGATTCCTTAAAGAAGTTTCCCCAGATAACATTGTTTGATCTGATATTTGGAGGATTATAAATATATAGTGAAATTCCTTCAGAATAGAAATAATTTGATGATATGAGAGAATTTGTTACATTCCATAATATCATTGAACCAGAAATCGGCATTGAGATATTGGATATCCATCCTGAGATATATTGATCACCCGTGAATATCAAATGAGATACATTATAGAATTCAAATCCCATATAATTTGTAACAGGCAATCTGTAAAAATTAACTATAGGATTATTTATATAATTTATCACGAATGAAGGCATGCCTTGCATCTTTACATACGAATTTGTGTTTATAAACATGACACCGGTGAATACAGGAAAGCCAAAATCATTTAAAATACCAAATTCAGACCTTATTGGTCCGTACTGGTTATTTATTACAATATATGGATTGTTTGCAGTTCCATTTCCAACAATATTTCCATTTGAATTTATTGAGAGATAGCTTATCTGAGAATTAGAGAATGCATACAGCGGTGTATATATCCCATATGAATAATTGACAGCCAACCCGTTTCTTGAAAGAATTGGAATATCATTGAATGTTGCCGGTTTATGATCACTCATTTCCACATAAATTGAATAGGAACCGTTTGGTAATGTAAAATAATATGTACCCTGAAGATTGCCCACACGCAGAGGCAACCATGTGGAATTTGACATGTTGAATGTTTTTCCTCTGGATAAAAATACAAAAGAATTTACAGGCGAAATTGCACCCACCATTAATTTACCTGGGACGATGGGATATTCACCATATACCATGTAAATCAGTGAAGGTCCCGAATTCAGGTAGAACTTTGAGCCCGTATATGGAGAGACCGAAACACCCATTGACGTTTCCCCCGTATCGCTTCCAACATCCCATAATGATGGTGGAATCATCATTTTATTTGCAGACCTGTTATAGAATTCAAGATTTATTGTTCCGTTGAGATTGTAAATATTTGTATTTGAACCTCCACCTGCTCCTCCTATAATCATTTCAGCATCATTCAACAATCCTGAAGGAGTTGGAGTATTGCCGCTTACATAAAAATATGGTTCTGGCGCCACATAATTTTTGCTCATTCCATATGTTGAATTGAACAGAACTTCATCATATGATCCTGATTTTGAATAGTTTTTATTGGAGGTCTTCAGAGTATAATTGAAGAATACGGCCGTTTTACCGTTTATTACTGTCGTATTCAGATATAAAGAAAGCTGGAAGGGATATGTGACCTTTATTGTAGGCCCAACTGCATAGTAAAATACTCCTGGAACAAGGGTACCATTTCCACTATAAATTGAGTTTGATGTCATGTTGTATGCTGAAGATGAAAAATTCCATATATTGTCAATGAATTGCAATGTGTCCGTTCTGCTTGAATAGTCAACCACATTCTGGGTCCAGAAAACAAAACTTGAATTTCCTCCTATTGTCACATTATTCAAGACAGCATTTAACTGAAATGTGAGTGTATATGGTGCATCTCCGAGCATGTAGAAATTGTACATCGAATTTATGTCAACGTACCCCATAATGCTTGGGGTTTTATATGAATATGTAACATTTTTTCCATTGATCGTCCTTACACCATAATCGGCCAGCCCCATAGGTGCGGGTGCACTGGTATAGAGTGGCCCTATACCTTTCCTCACTGCATTCAGATTTGGAAGAAATACATATTTTTGTGGTATTATTCTCTTCTCAAACAGAGATTTTACCCTTTGATCTATTTTCCCCTGAAAATTATAATTTAGCAAATAAGGTTGTTTTAAATGCATATTATTCTGTCCAGCAGTAGAACCGTATACATTTACCGGTACTGTCATTAAAATGGCCAGAACTATTGAAATCATTATTATAAATTTGCTTTTAATCAACATAAGAGTGGATAAAAATATAAGATTATAAAATTTTTTGATTCATAATTTAATTAATAAAAATTTTCTGATAAAAATTTCAAAAATATTAAATGATTGAATTTGAATACTAAATTAATGAACGATCTTGAATATTTAACTATTGGCTCATTTATAATTTCGCTACTGCCATTCATAATACTACCACTGAAAATAAAATTGGGTCTATTAAAGTATACAATATTGTATATATTTCTACCAATATATTTTCTTCTTATATATCTATATCTCTATTCACATTCAGATATATATCTCAGCTATGCATACCTAGTGGAAACTCTCTTCTTTTTTAACATATACAGATCGTATATAATGAATGAATTATTTCTTGTCGCTTTACCACTTACTTTTCTGATTAATGATTTTTCACTGATTATTTCATTTTATTTTGTTACTTTCAATCTTGTTGAATTCACCAAAAAAAAGATAAATGAAAAATATGGTTCTAATTTTATTCTTATTTCTACAATATTTTTCTGGTTTTCAATATTAATTTCAATTTTTCTTGTTTTTGAATACATCACATATTTTTCATTATATTCGTATCTTTTTTTCATTGTTGGGAGTATACTGTTTATTATACCTGCAATGAATGCAGTGAAATTTTATGAGAAAAAATAGGTTTGAGAATAGAATCATATTCGAAATACTTCAGGTAATTAATGAAGATAAGTGTACAGGCTCAACAATTTCAAGAAAAGTTAATGTTCCTTATACAAAGTTCAAGGAACTGGAAGAAACACTCCTCAGAAAAGACCTTATCCAGGCATATTATGATGATGGCCACATTTATTACAGACTCACAGAAAAAGGTAAGAAGCTTTTAAACGAATACCTGAAGTTTAAAGAACTGATGAAGATGTATGGAATAGAATGGTAACCCCCATCCTTTAATTTTAATAATAAAATTACATTATCTTTGATAATATGAACGGAGACCCTGTAAACCAGATACTAGAATTGAAAAAATCGCTTAATATGTTATACAGAAAAATAATTCCCGAAGAAGAAATAAAAAAAACTGAAATAATAATATTGTTAAAAATTAATGATGAGGAAAAAATAACACCATCAAGGCTTTCTAAATTGACAGGTTTTTCTAAATCGATGATAACGATGACACTCGTGAATCTGGAAAAAAAAGATATGATTATAAAATTAAAAGGATCTGATAGAAGGATTTCCTATATAATTTTGACAGAAAAGGGTAAAAATTATGCTGAAAATTTTATAGATGATATTAAAAAAAATCTTTCAGAACTGATAAAAAAGATTCCAGAAAAAGATTTTAAGGATTTTTCTTCATGCCTGAAACAGATGAACAATTATTTAAAATTTTTAATATGATAAAATTTTTGATGGGACCGCCGGAATTTGAATCCGGGTCGCCAGCGCCCCAGGCTGGTAGGATGGACCAAGCTACCCCACGGTCCCATTCAGTCAAATCCAATTACATCGTCGATCAGATCAACGTGTGATATTATCATCCTTCTACAGCAGTATCTGTTTACTCCAAGGTCACTGAATATCTGGTCAATTTCATCGGATGTGGGTTCCCTGTTCTTTTCCCTTCTGATCTTTTCCACATTCTCCTGAAACCTTATGTAATCGGTTATTATGACCCTTCCGCATGAAAAGCATCTCACTGGCATCATCATATTTTATCACCTGTATGATTTCTGGACCTTTGCCCTTGCTCCTCTGCCTCTGGGCTGTTTTGGTAATTTTCTCCTTACGTCGTTTACAAGCATAGATCTATCATATTCCCTGTATATTTTCTCTATAACCGGATCATCAAAAAATTTCGTTATGGCTCTTGCGATTGCGGTCCTAGCTGCTTCAGTCTGCCCCATTATTCCTCCACCATGAACATTAATAACAACATCGATCTGATTGGCCTTCTCTCCTATAAGCATCAAGGGCTCTTTGATGAGCGCCCTCAATATTTCTGGTCTGTAAAGATCTATCGGAACATGATTTATCTTTATTTTTCCGTTTCCTGCCTTTATAGTTGCGCGTGCAACAGCCGTTTTCCTTTTACCTGATGCTACAACAATCTTATTTTCCATAAAAACCACCTCAGAATTTAGCTCCCAAATATCTGGATACTTCACTTAAAGTTACTTTATTTTTTATTTTTTTATACATTGCCTTTTCAATCTTTTCAGCCTTTGATACATCAATTCCTTCTGGAACTCCTATATATACCTTTAATCTTCTGTATGCATTTTTTCCATGAGGTGTGTAAAAGGGCAGCATTCCCCTTACAGTTCTTCTCAATATCCTGTCTGGCATTCTTGGAAATCTTGGTCCCTTCCTTACTGATCCCCTCTTAAATTTTTGCATGTACGTTTCAAAAATCCGGTATTTGTTTCCTGTGATTACGCTTTTTTCAGCATTTATGATAATCACATCTTCACCATTTAAAAGCATTTTGGCAACGTTGGTTGAAAGCCTTCCCAATACATGATCTGTTGCATCTATGATTCTCATAATTTCACCCCATGATCTTCACTCTGAATCCTTTTGGATTCAGATTTACCAGTTCTTTAATTGTTATCGTTTTACCACCGGCAGACTCTATCTTTTCCTTTGCACTTCTTGAGAAACTAAAGGCGGAGACGGTAACCTTTTTCTGGATCAACCCGGATCCCAACACTTTACCGGGAACAATTATTACATCACCATTTTCAGCATATCTATTTATTCTGCTAACATTTACCTCGGACCAATTCTTTCTAGGTTTTTCCAATCTTTCGGCTACGTCTCGCCAGATGTTTACATTCTCCTTTTTGGATATTTTTCTCAGCAATATTATTAATTCTTTCATTTCTGGATTTGTTTTTTCCATCTGACTCACCCGACGCACCTAAGCATAAAATTACTTTATTTATAAATCTTTTCGTTTAGAAGAGATAATTTTATATTTTAAAAAGAAAGTTTTTTAAAAAAGAGATTATCAATTATATAAGATGAACATAGAGGAATTAAAAAAATTGATGGGCATTGTAAAATTATATCCTCCACAAGAAGAGGCAATTGAAAAGATTATGACTGGAAAAAACGTTGTTATTTCAATGCCCACCGCATCAGGAAAAACCTTCATTGCATATGCAGGGATATTGAGGGCCATGAACCTTGGAATGAAAGCTGTATATCTTGTACCGTTGAGATCAATTGCATATGAAAAATATGAAGAATTGAAAAGGATATTCAGTGACAAAAAAATAGTTCTTTCTGTTGGGGACTATGATTCAGATGAAACGATACTGAAATATTCTGATATAATAGTAGGGGTATACGAAAAAATGGATGCTGTACTGAGGCACAATCCAGATTATATATATAATGTTGGAATTTTAATAGCGGATGAAATACATCTTATGCAGGACCCTAGCAGGGGTTCAACAATAGAAGTCATATTGACAAAATTCAAATATTATAATAATTCAACTCAGATTATCGCTCTGAGTGCAACTATAAATAATTACATGGATATTGCAGGCTGGTTGAACGCTGAAATAGTTTACTCGAATTTCAGGCCAATACCTCTGAAAACAGGTATTTACAATAAAGGTGTTTTGAAATTTGATGATGGGAATATTGAGTATGTGAGAGAAGATAAATTAAAGATAGGAAATCTGGTCAAAAGAACACTTGAAAATAGAGGGCAGGTCCTCATTTTTGTAAATAGCAGAAAACAGGCTGAAAAACTTGCAGAGGAATTAAAGGAATATACCGTAAAATTCGTTTCAAATCGAAATTTAAAATTCAGAACAGCAGATGAAAAAAATGTATATGATGAAAAGATTAATTCTCTCATTAAATACGGTGTATCATTTCATCATGCAGGACTTTCTAATGATCAGAGAAAAATTGTTGAGGATCTTTTTAGAAAAAGGTCGATTTTCTGTCTGGTGGCCACGCCTACATTGGCAGCCGGCGTTAATCTTCCTGCCAGGACCGTTATAGTCAGGGATATTTATAGATATACTGAAGAAGGAATGATTCCTCTGCCGTCATTTGAAATCAAACAGATGATCGGAAGGGCGGGGAGACCTGGATTGGATCCATACGGTGAAGGAATAGTTTTAAGCAGGAGGGGAGATTTTGATCTGGATTATTTAAATTCTTTAGAAAATATAAATTCTAATTTAAATGATTCTGGTAATTTGAGAACGCATGTACTGGGACTAATAGCCAGCAGGTTATGTAATGACAGGGAATGTATTAAAAGGTTCTTCGATCATTCATTTCTGCTTCATATGAACAAAATGAATATTGATGATAGGTTAAATGAAATTATAGATTTTCTGATCAATGAAGATCTTGTTACCATAAAGAAACATCTAAGGGCAACACCTTTCGGTATTGCCGTTTCCAACATGTATATTGATCCTTTGACAGGGATTCTTTTCAGGGATTCCCTAAATGAGATTTTTAGTGAGGACTGCATTCTCTATTATATATCAGCTGTTCCAGAAATGATAAAAATAAAGTACAATGATGATCTGGATTATCCTTCTCATTTCTGTAATGGTGATTTTGACATGGATGCCTATGCAACATCCCTTTTATTTAAAGACTGGATTAATGAAATTGATATTAATGATATTATCGAGAAATATGGAATAGGTCCCGGGGATATCTATTCAAGAATTGAGATTGCAGACTGGTTACTGTATTCATATGAGAGGATTGGTGAGATATTTAAATATAAATATAAAAAAGAATTGATTAAACTAAAAACAAGGGTAAAATATGGCATAAGGGAAGAACTGCTTGAAATAATTTCAATACCGAATATAGGAAGGGTCAGAGGAAGAAAATTGTACAATTTGGGGTACAGGCATTTAAAGGATATAGCCGATGCAGATCCGAAGGAACTGGAATCGATTCCGGGCATAGGCAAAAAACTATCCACCGAGATAATAAAATATGCAAGGGAAAAAATTAATGTTAAGGAATTCTCTTCATAAATTCAATATCAGGTTTATCCGAAATATTTTTGAATTCAACCCTTCTTCCAACCCATTTTGTAATTATATCTGCAGGAATATTAGCTTCAATTGCCCTTTTAATAAAGGTATTTGTTATCACCCTTGGCGTTAATCTAATGGAGAATTCTTTTGATAAATCACTGAGATAAATATTAAAAACCTGACGAGAAATGTCAAACAATTTATCATTTTTATCATATATTTTTAGATATTTTTCAAGTTCAATCTTCAAATTTGGATGAATAGGAATTATTCTTCTCTTTTTATCTTTTCCGATATAAATCCTGCCATTTTCGAGATCTATATTTTCCATGTTCAGATCCAGAATTTCATTCAATTTTGCTCCGGTATACAGCAATAATAAAAATATTATTTTATTTCTAAAATGCGATTTCCATCTAACAGTATAGCTAACATTTCGATCAATTTTCTCGATTATCCTTTTTATGAGTTCTTCCGTCAGATATTCCATATATCCTCTATTTAATTACCGACAAGTATTTTAACAATTCTACAAAAATTACCAATTTTAATTTTTAACATTTTTTAAAAAATTTTAAGTATGAGAATTTCAATAAATAATTCGGGGGAAAAAAATGACCAGAATTTTGATTTTGGCAGGAGACGCAACGGAAAGCCTGGAAACACTGTATCCATACCAGAGACTCAGGGAAGAGGGGTATGATGTGGATCTAGCGGCACCGGAACTGAAGGCCATAAGAACAGTTATACATGATTTCGAGCCAGGATTTGATACGTATACGGAAAAGCCAGGATATATTGTAAAGGCAACAAAGAAGTTCAGTGATGTAAACCCAGAAGAATATGCAGCTCTTGTGATACCCGGCGGAAGGGGACCAGAGTATTTACGAAACCATCCTGAAACCGAAAGGATCGTGAGGCATTTCTTCGAAGTTGGCAAACCGGTAGCACACATATGCCATGCACCGCTTATACTGGGAAGTCTCGGACTTTTGAAAGGGAGGAAGATAGCAGCATATCCGGAATTGAAAAAGGATGTTGAACTTGCAGGTGGAACATTCGTTGACAGAGAAGTCGTTGTGGATGGAAACATGGTTTCAGCCAGATCATGGTTGGATCATCCGGCATGGATGAGGGAATTCATAAAAATCCTGAAAACAAAATATCCTCCCTAAATCTTTTCAATTTTTTTAATCAGAACATCATTGAACCTGAATTTCTCTGAGAGATCCTTGGCCTTTTTCAGATATTCTTCATCCTTTGTACTGTGATATTTTAACAAATACAGAACATATAATGGTAAAAATAAATTCTTATCCACATATTCCTTTTCCAAATCAATTTCATTATCAAATTCTTCAAATAACCTCAAAAATATGTTATCTGAACTGTAACTATCCCATGCAGCCTTAGTTTCACTATAAATTTCCTGAAATCTGTTATAATCCAGAATGAATAATAAAGAGAGGTACATGCCTTCATAAAAAACATAATCAAAGGGTAAAAACATTTTTCTGGCCCTCTGAATACTGCTTTCGAGGAATTTAAATGATAGCTGTAAATCACCCATGAAAAAGTATGAAATGCCGATCTCCCCATGAACCAGAGGAATCAGAGGAGTCATGGGATTCTTGTATATTCTTTCAGCATAGTCATTTATTTCCTCAAGATTTGGATTACTTCCAAATATGATATTTATAGTATTTTTCTTTATCGAATAAAGATCGTTATAATAAATATAATTATGATTTTCTGTAATTTCTATTGCGTCATCAATATAATCCCTTGCAGTGGAAAATCTTCCATGCATGGTATTTATATCGGCCATCATTGCATTTATTGCATGCCTGACGTCAAATTCATTTAACATTTTTGATAATTTATTTGCCACATTGATTAGTTTTTCAGCCTCCACAACATTACCTGACCAGAAATTCATAATTGAAAGGTTGTAATTTATAACAAATAGAATATAGTTATTCCCTGCCAGATAACCCATGCTCAGCGCCTTTTCGTAATATTCCTTGGATATGTTTACATTTTTTGCATGATTTAATATTGCAAGATTATTATAGATCCTTGCTATTCCATCATAATCCCTTATTTTATTAAAATAAACCAGACTGCTTTCAAAATAACTGCTGGCTTTTTCAAATTCACCCCTGAGATAATAATATATCCCCATCTGCTTGTAAATATATGCCAGTTTTTCAGGGTCATTCTGAATTTCTGCAATTTCCTTAGCTTTAAGTAAATATTCTTCCTCCCTTGAAAAATTTAAATTTTTCTCCTCTATTAAGGCTAGTGCAAAATGGTAAAGATACTGAATATCCTGATTCAATTTAGACTCATCTATTTCCATCAATAATTTTTCTGCTTCTATGACATTTCCAAGATCTATATAACTTAACGCTGCGTATATCTGGGATTTTAGGTCATTTTTACCCTTCAGGAAGAATTCTAGGGCCCTTTCAAATTTTCCTGTCTTGTAATATGAATACCCTATGATAAAATAATCATCATATTTTCCGGCGTTAGAAATTTTTCCGTATAGTTCTATAACCCCTCTATAATTTTTTTGTGAAAAGAATTCCTCGATCCCTTTTTTCAAATATTCAAATGATTTTAGAGTCTCTCCTGCCTGCATATATAATGAACCTATCTTTATGTTGTTTTCATTTCTTGATTCATAGTATTCCGCAAGTTTTTTACTCAAGACCTTTTTTTTCAAATTCGATATATATTTTTTTAGGACCGTGTCAATGAAAATTCGGTTTGTGAAAGAATATTCATTATCATTATTTTTTGATAAAATATTCATTTTAACCAATTTTTCTGCAACATTGTTAAATCTGTCATCGTCAATTTTCATAAGATATTTTATTTCATCCCTGCTGAATGTGAATCCTACTATGGCTGCACAGCTAAGAAAATCTATTTCCTCATCCTTTAGAGAGGCCAACAAAGATAGAAGGTAATTGTTTAATGTACTCACTGCAATTGTATCAAGATCATTGTAATTTCCAATAAAATAACCATCTCTATCCACAACATTTCTGCTCTGTAAATAATTTATTATATCTATAAAATTCCTTACGTTTCCGTTGGCCACCTGATTGATCCTTTCAATAACATAATCAGGAAAATTGTATCCCTTTTTACTTACAATTTCTTTCGCCTCTTCAGAACTCATGGGAGAAATCCTGATTTTTTGAATATAATTTTCAGGAATTGTATTTAACTTTATCATAAATTCATTCATGTTTTTGGATATCAGATACGGATTGTATGAGAGCAGAATGATCATCTTTTTATCCCTATGATTCATCCCGAGATACAGAATGTTGTTTAATATAGAAGAGGGGGCATCCTCAGCATCATCGAATATAAGAATAACTTTGTAAATGGATGCTATAAGGGTTATTACTGAAATGATGTCCTTTTCCTCAAATATGAAGAAATTTTGAAATGCCTTTTTGTGACTTTCGGGAATGGATTTTTCCAGAGCCTTTATTATTTCGGCCTCGGGTATAACACCAAGGTTTTCAGAATACCCGGCAAATGATAGATTTATGCATATTGTGTTTTCTTCTTTTATTTTATTGCAAAATTCGTTAATTATAGATGTTTTACCTGAACCTTCGTTTCCTTCCAGAAGGATTATCTTTCCCCCGTTATCTATCCCATGATATGCATTCAATAATGTATCTATGATTTTCACAATAAAAAATTTAAATTTAGATATTTAACATTATCCCTAAAAAATTTAAAAGAATTATTTTGTCATTTTTCTGAGGGTGTATTGCAGTATTCCTCCATGTTTAACATACTCCAGTTCAGCCTGGGTGTCAATTCTCAATAATCCATCTATTTCTCTCTGACCGTTGATTGTTATCTTAACCTTTCCCTTGGGCTGGGCATCCTCTATACCCTTAATGTCAATTATCTCATCACCCTTCAGATTGAGTGAATCCACTGCTACGTCAATCTGTATGGGGATTACACCCATGTCTACTAGGTTACTTCTATGAATTCTCTCAAAATTTTCTGCTATTACAGCCCTGATCCCAAGAAGAGCAGTGGCCTTTGCTGCCCAGTCCCTGCTGCTACCCTGACCATACCTTTTTCCGGCAAATATAACTAGGGGGATTCCTTGGGACCTGTATTTCATGGCCGCATCATATATTGACATTATTTCGCCTCCGGGATAGTATTTTGTAAATCCTCCAAGAATATCAACCATCTTATTTCTGATCTTTGGATTGGAAAATCCACCCCTTACCATAACCTCATGATTACCTCTCCTGGAACCATATGTATTGAAATCCTCTGGTTTTACACCGTTTTTAAGAAGATATATTGCTGCAGGCGGTACCAGTTTATATGTTTCTGGATTGTTCAGATCTATCTTTTCAAGAATAGATTTATCTGTAATAATTGCGCCGGCAGGCGAAATGTGATCGGTTGTTATATTATCACCGAAAATGGCGATTATTCTCGCAGATCTAATTTCATGAATTCCTGGTGGAGTTTCTGAAAAAGCCTCAAACCATGGAGGTTCCTTGATATATGTCGATTTTTCATCAAACCTGAACATATTTCCTTCAGGAATTGAAAGAGATTGCCATAGACTGTTTCCCTCAAAAACGTTTCTGTATTTTTCAACGTATATATCCCTGTCCAGATAATTCATTATGTAATCCTTTATTTCATCGTTATTTGGCCAGATATCTTTGAGATATATTGCTTTTCCATTTGGGTCATACCCTATCGGTTCCCTTTCAAAATCGATGTCAATCCTTCCAGCTATTGCATAGGCAACAACAAGAATAGGGGATGCTAGAAATGTTCCCTTTACATAAACGTTGATCCTTCCCTCAAAATTCCTGTTTCCGCTCAATACAGCAGCCGTATAGTAATCCTTTTCTCTTATGGTTTTTTCAACTTCAGGTATTAAAGGCCCGCTGTTTCCTATGCATGTAGTACACCCATGAGCTACGATGTGAAATCCAAGAGCTTCAAGGTATGGCATCAATCCCGATTTTTCCATGTATTCGTCCACTACAACCGAACCAGGGGCAAAGCTTGTCTTCACATAAGGTTTGACTGTCAGACCATTTTCAACGGCCTTCTTTGCCAGTATACCAGCTCCGATAAGAACATTCGGATTTGATGTGTTTGTACAGCTGGTTATTGCAGCTATAACAACTGAATAATTTCCGAATTCAACCTTTCTGCCATTTATGCTTATTATGGAAGGTTCCCTGCTGTCCATGTTTAGTTCTTTGGCAAGATCATGCATTTTCTGGTTTGCACTGGAAAGTGATATCCTCTCATCAGGATTTTTTGGCCCAGCTATACTCGGCTCCACTTTTGATAAATCAAATTCATATACCTCACTGTAGGTTATTTGATTGTTTTCATCATAAAACAGACCCTGATTCTTCATATAATTTTTAATTAGGTTTATCTGAGATTTCTTTCTGCCCGTTAAATAAAGATATCTCAGTGTTTCTTCATCGACCGGGAAATAGCCCATGGTTGCACCATATTCCGGAGCCATGTTTGCGACTGTGGTTCTATCCTGAGCCGACATATTTTTGAGTCCCGGACCAATAAATTCAACAAATTTTCCAACAACTTTCTTTTCCCTCAGGAATTGTGTGATTGTCAAAACTATATCGGTTGAAGATACTCCCGGCCTGGGGGAATTTATCAATTTTACACCCACAACTTTGGGAACTGTGATATATGTTGGTTCACCAACAATTACTGCTTCGGCTTCTATACCACCAACACCCCAACCAACAATACCTAGACCATTTATCATTGTAGTATGGGAATCTGTACCAAGTAAAGTTTCAGGAAAGACATAACCATCATTTGTTATTACAATTGATGACAGGTATTCCGTATTTACCTGATGTATTATACCATTTCCTGGTGGTACTACGTTGAATTTATTGAAGTTTTTTGTTGCCCATTTCAGTACGGTATATCTCTCTGCATTTCTCTGGTATTCAAGTCTCATATTTTCAAGCATTGCATACTTGGTACCGAATAGATCTACCTGAACTGAATGATCAACTATTAGATGAACAGGATTGGCTGGGTTTACCATTCCGGGGTCCTTGTTCATCCTTGATAGCGCGTTCCTCATGGCAACAAGATCCAGAACAACGGGAATTCCTGTATAATCCTGAAGAACTATCCTTTCAGGATAAAATGGAATCTCTTCATCCTTTCCATATATTATATTTTTGATATGTTCCTCGGTTACATTTTTTCCATCATACCTTCTAAGAATATTTTCAAGAATTATCCTCAAAGAATATGGCATTTTTGAAACATCATATCCCATATCATTTAGACCCTTTATAGATATCATTTTATACTCATTTTTTCCATTTTTCAAGGTTTTTATTACAGGTGCAATGTCCATAAAATTACCTCCATATCATAATTTTATTTCATAAATTTATTTTTTTTGATATGACTTTTCAGTCAGCTAATCCTCGTTAAAGAGCTTGTTTCTGGTCTCCCCTCCACCTGTGGCTGAAGGTTCATTGAACCGCAACGATCGGCTGGCTGACAACAGCCTG
>ERZ1669250.375-NODE-375-length-21283-cov-5.615838_pt1 | contig 21283 bp, 15 predicted proteins | sample MGYA00579295_ERZ1669250 | MGnify/ENA primary metagenome ERZ1669250 (study PRJEB41166, sample SAMN08046056) | hot springs metagenome | biome: hot spring; feature: acid hot spring; material: thermophilic sediment; isolation source: thermophilic sediment from acid...
TATAAAATTATTGATTGATACCAAAATTTTAATTTATTGAATTGAATTAACATATTGGTGATATTCAATGAAAGACATAGAAGAACTCGCAAAACACGCCTTGGAACTAAAGCAAAAAGGAATGTCTGATAAAGAAATTGCTACTGAATTACACCTTTCGACTCAAACCGTTGAATGGCTCTTATCTAGAGGTTTTGAAAAGAAGGTATCCGCTCCTAAAGACATTAAAATTGGATGGAGATCAATTGGGGTTTATTCCTATAGAATTTCAAAAATAGCAGATATTTTTGCTGATATTGTTTTTGAAGAATTACAAAAAAGGAATACGGAAGCAAATTCTGTTGTTGGTATAGCAATAAATGGGATTCCTTTAGCTACACTACTTTCTGACGCTTTAAATTATGAATTAATTATTTACAGGCCCCAGCATGGAAATAATGAGGGGACATTTAGTTCCAATTTTGCAAATGTGGCCAAGAAAAATGTGATAATCGTCGATGATGTAATAAGTACTGGGGAAACTATGACAAAAGCGATTAGAGATATAAAGAAAAATGGAGGTAACCCCCTATTAGCTTTAGTAATTGTAAATAAAACCACAAAAGATGAAATAGAGGGTGTACCTGTTAGAGCATTAATTAGAGCAAGGATAATAGAATAAAACTTTAATCGTTCTTTTTCTTTGCAACATCGCCCAATGTCATAGATTCGTTATTTTTATTGTTAAGATTTGTTCCTGGATGGCTTGTTACTTTTTCCATTAATTTTATGTTATAAAACTTTTCTAATTTTTTTATCATATTCATATCTGGTTTCATTTCACCTCTTTCTATTTTAGATAATACATTTTTCTTTTCCTGCAATTTTTTAGCAGCTTCATCTAAAGTTAGATTCATAGAAAGTCTTGCATTTTTAATTCTTTCTCCATAATCTTCAACTAATACCAACTCATTATCTAACATATCAATTTCACTTTTTTTCTCCTTTGGTTTTACTTCTTTTGGCTTATGTACATTTTTTGTGTAAATTGGAGATACATTCTTTTTTTCCTCCTTTTCAATTGGAACTCCCAATTTAGCACATTCATCACAAACATTCATTATTGCACCTTCAATCAAAACCTTGTGTAACTTCGGCACATCTTTTCCACACACTTCGCAAATCATAAACTCACCTTTTCATTAAAATTATAACAATTTAATTAATAAAGGTTAACTATTTATTAATTAAATTTTATATTTAACTTATATTAATTGAATTATTCAAAAAATTTTTATTTTAATTTTTTCTTACATCTTTCTGGTGATATTTAATGGCGATCATATTAAAGAAAAAGCCAATAAAACCTTCAGGAAGTTCAGAAAATGGAACAGAACCAAAAAAGTATATTGATTTAAATGATTTTAATTTTGGTGAGGAAAGTGGAGAATTTAAAACTGTAAGAATTGCAGAAATATATAAATTTGAAGATGTTAAACCTTTGGAAGATATAATAAACAATGGTGATATTTTAATAATAGATTATACGCCTATTATGGATGATGAATTAACCATGAGAAGGATAATAAGCGAATTGAAACAATTGGCAATTGATAGCGATGGAGATATAGTAAGTGTTGGAAAAAATTATATAATTGTAACACCCTCTGGAATAAAAATATCTAGAAAAAAGATAAGGGTAGAAAAGGGTGAAATTCAAGAAGCGTAGATGATATATATGGTTGGAATTAGATTTGTAGGCAGTGGAGGCCAGGGTGTTATTCTAGCTGGTCAAATTTTGGGTAAGGCTGCAGCAATTTATGAAAATAAGGAAGCTGTTTATACAGAAACTTATGGTGCTGAGACAAGAGGAGGATATTCATCTTCAGCATTGATAATTTCAGATGAAAAGATAGATTATCCATACGTTTTAGAAGCGGACATTCTAGTTGCATTTTCTCAAAAAGGATATGACACAGCAAAAAATACATTAAATAAAAATGGAATTCTCATATATGAAGAGGATTTGGTAAAACCCGAAATGCATGATAAGTCTTATTCTATACCTGCAACAAGGTTGGTAAAAGAAAGATTTAATAAAACCACTTCAATGAACATGGCTATGCTTGGATTTATTGTAAAAATTACAAACATAGTTAAATTTAACTCACTTGTTACAGCAATTGCTGAAAGTGTTCCAAAAGGAACTGAAAATGATAATATTGAGGCCGCAAAATTAGGATATGAATATAATAAAATTTAAAATTTTTCGGATCAGAACTCATAGGGTTCATCATCGATTCAGATGACCCTCTTCTCATCATCTCCGAAAAAATCACATAAACATGTGTTGTGGCGGCTCTTTTACATTCTTATTCTTTAAGACCTTTTCTATTGCCTTATTGAAATCTTGAATTGTGACATAATCCCTGCTATCTCTAATTGCAAACATTCCGGCCTCAATTGTTATAGCTTTAATGTCTGCTCCAGACGCACCTTCTGTATTATTTGCAAGATATTCAAGATCAACGTCCTTTAAATTCATTCTTTTAGTGTGTATCTTAAATATTTCGAGCCTTCCATCCTTGTTTGGCAAAGGAATCTCTATTATCCTATCAAACCTGCCTGGTCTAATGAGTGCTTCATCCAATATGTCTGGTCTATTTGTAGCTGCCATTATTTTAACATTACCTAGAGGATTGAAACCATCCATTTCTGCCAATAGTTGCATCAAAGTTCTTTGTACTTCTCTATCGCCTGATGTGGATAAATCTAACCTTCTCGAACCAATTGCATCTAGTTCATCTATAAATATTATAGAAGGTGCCTTTTCCTTTGCAAGCTGAAAGAGTTCCCTTACCAGTCTAGCTCCTTCCCCAATATATTTTCTAACAAATTCGGATCCAACGACTCTAATAAATGTAGCATTCGTATGATGTGCGACTGCCTTTGCAATCAACGTCTTACCAGTGCCTGGCGGTCCAACTAGAAGAACTCCTTTGGGAGGTTCAATGCCAACCTTTTTGAATATTTCTGGCTTAATCAATGGAAGTTCAACTGTCTCCCTTACCTCTATTAATTGTTGAGATAATCCTCCAATATCCTCATATGTTACATTTGGCTTTTCTTCAATTTCTGCCATAACTACTGAAGGATCATAGCTATCCTGTAATGTTTCAATAACCGCCAATGTTGTTTTATTCAAAGCTACCCTCATTCCAGGTTTTATCTTTTCATAAGGAATGTTTTCAGATATATTAACCACGAAAGATGGTCCTGTTGAGCTTCTAACAACGATTTTATTATCTTTCAAAATATCTTCGATATATCCAATCAAAAGTGGAGGAGCTCTCATTCTGCTAAGTTCTCTTTTTAATTCATTGACTTCATATTGTAACCTCTTTAATTCTGACTCTAAATATTTCTTTTCACTTTCTAAAATTCTAATCTGTTTTAAATATTCCTCTTTTTCAATATCATATGATATACCTTCATCCACATCGTCCTTGACCAAATAGATCACCTTTTTTTCTATTATCTTTATTATTATATTTAATTTTTTGTTCAAATTTTTAGAATAATTTTATAATAAATTTGTTTTAAACATTCAAAAGGATTTATATAATTGTTGTTTTACATAATAAATATGCTTTTCGTCACCTTTATAAATTCCAATCCCACAACATACAATAATTTAATAAATTTAATGAAAAAACTACACTTGCCAGATGGGGTTAAAATTATAAGTAAATACGTATTGTTTGGAAAACCTGATGCTCTAATTATTTTCGAAGCGCAAAATGAAATAAATGCTTTAAAATTTGTGGAGCAATTTGTATCTATAGGAGATACACAAACACATTCTATATTGAATGTGGATGATATAAAATGATTGAAAATAATGATATTGCAAAATTAATTGCCAAGGAAATAGTGGAAAAAGGGAATCTAACTAGAGAGGATATTCAAAAATTAAAATTAGATTATTCAAAAAAATTTCATACAAGAATACCAAAAAATAGTGAGATTTTAGATGCAATAGAGGAAAATAAAGAATTTTATAGAGATTTATTGATGAGAAAACCATCTAGAACTTTATCTGGAGTGGCTGTTGTAGCTGCAATGACTTCACCATATCCTTGCCCACATGGGAAATGTATTTATTGCCCAGGCGGAGTCGAATATAATACTGCACAAAGCTATACAGGGAAAGAACCTGCTGCCCTAAGAGCTATAGCCAATGAATATGATCCATATAAGCAAGTAAGGGCGAGGATAGAACAACTTAATAAAATTGGACATAAAACATCTAAAATAGACGGAATAGTTATGGGAGGAACGATTACAGCAAGGCCTATTTCTTATCAGGAATATTTTGTTAAAGGTATGTATGATGCAATGAACGGTTTCATTTCAGATACTATTTATGAAGCAAAATCTTGGAATGAATTTGCAGATAATAGAATGATTGGATTGACTTTCGAAACAAGGCCAGACTGGTTTTATGAAAAACAGATAGATGATGCATTGAGAATGGGTGTAACAAGGGTAGAATTGGGTGTCCAAACAGTATTCGATGATATATTAAGGCTTGTAAATCGTGGCCATGGACAAGAGGAAATTATAAAATCTACAAGATTGGCCAGAGATGCTGGTTTAAAGATAGGATACCATATGATGCCTGGCTTACCCGGTTCAAATCCAGAAAAGGATTTGGAGGCTTTTAAAATAATATTTGAAAATGAAAATTATAAACCCGACATGCTGAAGATTTATCCAACATTGGTTGTAAAAAATTCAGAATTATATAAATGGTGGGAAGAAGGGAAATATAAAGCGTACGATGATGAAACATTCCTGAATTTGCTAATAAATATTAAAAAAATAGTGCCAAAATGGGTAAGGATACAAAGAGTAGCAAGGGATATACCCGTTCCTTTAATAATAGATGGCATTAAGAGAAGTGACATTAGAGATGTTGCATACAATAAATTAAAAGAAAACAATATGCATTGTAAATGTATAAGATGTCGCGAAATTGGAAGAAAGATTGAGAAAGGAGAAATTAATAAGGATTTAAACATTCAATTGTTAAGAGAAGATTACAAGGCAGGAGAGGGTATTGAAATATTCATTTCATATGAGGATATAAATAATGATGCAATCATAGGTTATTTAAGACTTAGGAAACCATCAGACAAATTCCATAGATATGAATTGTTCGATAGTATGATTGTCAGAGAGCTTAAAGTCCTTGGAGAAGAGGTACCTGTTGGTAATAAATTTTCAAAGGCCTTTCAGCACAAGGGATTTGGAAAAAAGATGATGGAATATGCTGAAGAAATAACCAAAAAGGAATTTGGATATAACTACTTATTAGTAAATAGTGGGGCAGGCGCAATTGAATATTACAGAAAACTTGGATATGAAAAATATGGCGTTTATGTGAGAAAAAGACTATAGGTTTTTATTTATCCTTTCGTTTAATTCAATCACAGTTTTCAATGGATCTTTTGATTCATAAATATATCTGCCTATGATAAGATAGTCTGCGCCAGATTTTATTGCCTCCACAGGGTCTCCTCCTTGGGCACCAATGCCTGGAGCTAATAATAACAAATTTTTTGATAAGTCCCTATACATTTTTATCCTTTCTGGTCTAGTCCCTGGTACAATGAAACCATCAATACCAAGCTCGATAGCCATTTTTGCCATCTCTAATGAATGCCTTTGTATAAATTGTAATGAACCTTCATGGCTCATTTCAACAACTCCAAAAACAAGTCCAGGTTTAAATTCCTCTATAACTGCTTTCAATGAATCTGAACCGGTAAATACATGAGAAATTATACCATAAGCGTTGTTTTCCTTGGCAATCCTTGTTATTATTTTATTTGTATTAGGAATATCTGCCAATTTAAGGTCGCAAATAATCTTTGAATATTTTGATAATTCTTTTACTATTTTAATACCTTGTGATAATAAAAGTGGATATCCCACCTTAATAGCAAAAATTTCATTGCCCAAAAGCTTTGCGAGATTTATCGATTTTTCATAATCTGTTAAATCGAGTGAAAATATTATTCTAGATTCCATAAAATTAAAAATTCATTGTGGATATATATTTTTTTAATTTTTAAATTTGTGTTTTTAATATATAAATTAAATTTTTATTTTCATTCTCCTTTTAAAATCAATCTTTCAACTGCTTTTAAAAATTCTAATTGAGTGCCTTTTGGTATAGAACCTCCTGCTGCAATATTGTGGCCTCCACCATATCCACCTACACTTCTAGCAGCTTCTGATAAAATTTTTGATAAATCCAAACCCTTTTCTATCAAGTTTCTTGAAGCCCTAGCAGAGACCTTTATCATACCATTACCATCATCAACAAAACCAAATATCGGTAGATTTTGATCCGCTAAATTTATTGAAAGCGTCATATTAACTATTGTGCCTAAAACTGTATCAGGTATTTTTGATCCAGCATCAAAATATTGATAATGTTTCTCTTTTATTATACCAATCTCTCTAACATAATTTATACTATCTATTATCACTTTTTTATGATTCTTTAACATTTCAACGCTTTCTCTGACAGCATCTTCTCTATCTCCTTTTACGATTTTAAGACCTAATTCTGGTCTATTATATCTTCCACATGAATTGAGTAATGTTGCAAATTCCTTTGCATCTGAAAGATGGCTATACTTTTTTTCATCTGGAAAAAGATATACTTCACCAATAAGCCTTGTAACATAAATAGAATCAAAACCCATTGTTAAAAGCCTTATTACAATATGACTCAATATCTTCCTTTTTTCTTCTATGGACAAATCTACCCATGTCCTTTCTTTACCATTATCATCATATATTGGTATTCCCAGTTCATCCAATAATTTTAAAACACCCCTTTCATCGTTTGTAATTCCTGGAATTAAAGGATCGTTAGAATATGATAAAAACTTAGGTAATGGCCTTGTTTCCCTTCCAAAAAGCCTTATATCGATTGTAGATCTAATAAATCCATATTCTTCCCCTTCCTTTAAAATATATCTATTTGTACCTATCAATTTTAAATAAGCATTATCTTGTAAATCTCCTACTGCACCAACTATTGCATATTTGGATAAATCATAATTAAAATATTTTAATTCCCTCGAAACTATATAGGTTACTCCTGCACCACTTATGTCCAAAGCACCATCCTTTCCAAAAAGATGAGGATTTAATTGATATATTTCCCTTTTTGACATTGAATCCAAAAATTCCAAAATATTTTTCCTTTTTTCTAACGGAATATTTGGATTTAAATTGCTCGGAAAATGATGGTCTGTTATTACGGCCTTCATATCCAAAATTTCATGAACTTGGCCACTTCCTAGATCTGTAAACCATACAAGATCTGGATTCATGTCTTTAATTTTGTTTAACATATTCGAATCTAGCTGTTTTGTAAATAATACCTTATGTTCAATTCCAGCCCTTTCTAAGGATGATGATGCAATTCCAGCTGCAGATATACCATCCGCATCTATATGTGAAACGACAATGATCTCCTTAGATGACAATATAATCTCGGAAATCTTTTTTGCTAAACTTAAATATTCTCTCACCAGTAGAAAATTAATATTCCTTTTATTTATTCTTTATTGTTTCTCATTTGAGTAAAAAATATTTATATTCTTGTTGAATATTTAATATTATGAATTCAAAAAATTTAATGATCATTTGGGCATTTATTTTTGTGTTTATTTCATTTTTGATAAGGTTTTTAGGTGCATATTATACTAAAAATTTGGCCTTAATAATGGAATCCATGCATATTTTCATCGATGTATTTATAACATTAACAATTTTGACTGTAATTAAAATAATGTATTCTAAAAATTCTGAAAAATTTCCATACGGCCTTTTTAAATTGGAAGATTTAATATCATTTCTTATTACATTGTTTATTATTTATTTTGCAATAAATTTTATATTGAATAGCAAATATAATTACAATTCATCTATTACTATTTCCGCCTATATTGAATTGATTTCACTTATACCATTGGCAATATCTTCAATATTTAAAATTAAGGCATCTAAAATTTTAAATTCACCTTCTTTAAAAAGTGATGGAATACACACTTTTGCTGATATCATTGAAGGTGTGTTTATCTCTCTTGGATTATATTTAACCAACTTTTATGGACCATATTCATTTTACATTACAATAATAATTGCATTTATTGCTCTTTTAATTACAGCATATTTGACTGGAAAAAATGCCATACTTTCCCTTTTAGATTTACCGCATGAACATAAATTGAAATCTAAAATGTTAGAATTAATAAATAATATAAATGAAATAAAAAATGTAAAGGAGATAAGATTTAGATGGGCTGGACCTATGGTCTTCGTTGAAATAATAGTTGAAATGGATCCAAGACTTACAATTGATGAAGCCCATCCTATAACTGAAGAAATAGAAAAAATTTTAAAAGAAAATATTGAGGGAATATATTCAGTTACAGTTCACGTTGAACCAGTAAAAAGAAAAGAATTTAAAGTATTGATACCTCTCTTAAATAATGATATAAATTCATTGGTTGATAATCAATTGGGTAGAGCAAATTATTTTGCTATATATCATATAAAAGATAAGGAAATTAAATATGAAATTAAAAATAATAATTTAATAAATAAGGAAAATTTGATAGGTCCAGAATTTCTAAAATTCTTAGAGAATGAAAAAGTTACAGACGTTATATGTAAAAATGTTGGTGAAATTATATATGGTCTGCTAACCTCTCACAATATTTATTGCTGGAAATTTGAAGGCCAATATGCAAATGAGGCTATAAAATTATTTTTGGATAATAAAATTAAAAAATATAAACTTTAAAAATTAATAATTCAATCCATATTTGTACGGTTTCTTTAACCCTTCGTATTTAATATTTTCGAACTCCTTTTTTGCAGTCTCAAGCATTAATCTATCTTTTAAGGAATAGGCCATATATAAACCAAAAATAAGTCTTGAAACAGCAGACAAAAATTTTAAATCCTCTCTTTCAAAATATGAAATTGCATCTGTAAATTCCATTATTGCATTTGGCATCTTTTTATCATAAACATCAATTACAGACTTCAAAATTTGATATCTGTAGTTAAAATAACCCATCATTGATAGATCATACTTATCCAATTCTGAAAAAAGAGATCTTACCTCATCGTCAATATATTTACCTATAATAAATTTATAATATAAAATAGTTTCTATAAATTCAAACATGTCTGAAATCATACTTAAAACATTGTTCTTAATGAATTTCTGATAATAATCCTTAAATATATTTATTGATTTTTCCAAATCCTCTAAATAAAAGTAATAGGTAGATTCGCTAATAAATCCAAATTGAACATAATATAAATGTTGCGATTTTTTCAATTCTTCAATGTAATTTTTAATATCCTCACCAATTGTTTCTCCCTTCATTAACCTAAAAAGATCGTATAATATATAAAATTCGTATTTAATTTCCGTTATTTCAACCCTATCAATAAATTTTTTAAAGTCATCAAAATATTTTAATGCCTCATCTATTTCCGCCCTTTTTGATAATATATCTGACATATTTATAATAGATGTAAATGCAGGTTCATATAAGTCTAAGAGGAAAGATAATGAAAAACTTTTTCTCAGATATTCAAGAGACAAATCCATATCGCCTATATAACTATATATGGCACCCAGATTAATATACAACGTTAATAATAAAGAAGTATACCAATTTTTCTCGGCTATTGCAAGGGCTTTTTTATAATATTGTAATGCTATATCCATCCTTCCCTGCTGTGAAGAATAAATATTCCCAATATTGTTATATGTCGATGATATATCATAATACAAATTGTTCTTTTCAGCCAGTTCTAAGGCCTTTTGATAATATTCTAATGATTTATCATAATCATTTTGATCAAAGTATATATTGCCTAAAAGTCTGTACAATTTTGATAATATTACTTCATTATTATACTTAATTGCATATTCTTCAGATTTCTTTATATACTCCTTACTTTCATTGAATAAATTTCTAATATAAAGATTCAAAGCTGCTAAATAATATAAAATTGGTTTATATTTTTCGTCAATGTCCCTTTTTTCCATCATTTTAACAAGATCATAGGATTTGTTATATTCATTTATTTCATAATAAAGCTCAGACAATCTTAATAAAATTTCTATATTATCCGGATAATATTTTCTTAAATTTTCCAATACATTAATGGCATCCCTAAACTTGTCATAAGTCTTCAATGTATCTGCATATGTTATTGCAATTTCAAGATCATCATCCTTTATGTTTAATAAAATTTTACCATAAGTTAAAAGCGCATCTTTATTACCAATTTCCTTTGCTTTATTAAAAGCTTCCTTTAATAATTTATAAGCAATTTCATATTTTCCTGCCATATAATAATGTATGCCAGCTTTATCTATAATACCTTTTTTATAAAAATACTCTCCTATTTTTTGATTAACAATTTTTAATCTTAATGAGGAGAACATCTTTTTTACTAATTCAGAAAATTCAACCTTTTTAATTGTTATTTTATCATTAATCTCCTGAAGTATTCCTTTTCTAATAAGCTTGTCTAAAATTTCAATAAGCTTTTCCTCATCCATCCCTGTAAGTTCAACCAAATCAAATGGATCTATAGGTTCATTAATAATACTTAAGTTTAATATAATTAATAATTCTTCTTCACTTAAATTTGGCAATGCAATTTCAGATGATTTATATGAAATTAAAGTCTCCTTAATCTTTTCCAAATCTGAATCTACAATTGTTAACGCATATGTTTTATTTACAACAAAACCATTCTTTTCTAACACATTCAATGCATCAATCATAGAATTGTAGTCCTTAAACCCGAGATCGAACAATAAATTGAATAATTTGTCAGGAATAATATATCCTAAAGAAAATAGTTTTTCTTTTAAATATTCAAGGGATACCTTTTCTAATATTAGTAATTCAGCACCTAAACTTTTCAATAATGTTATCATCTTTGTGATATTATTATTTATATTCTGTACAGAATATATTAATATCAACTTACCGTTCCAATCACTTTTGGATAATTTTTCAGATACATTTGTTAATAAATATATTATTTCGACATCTAAAAATTCAATATTTTCTAAAATTATGATTGCACCTCTAGATAAAAATTCTTCTAATTTGATATTCATTAAATAAATTTCAGCTGAGGAACCCTTTTCACCTAAAAATGCGAAACTCATTTTTGAATATTTAGATATCTCCTGCTTTAAGTCAAATATGCTTATAAAATAATTTTTAAAATTCATATCTTTTGTAATTTTTATTGAATAAACTTCATTGTTTGTTTTTTCATAAAAGCTTTTAACATCTGCTGAAAAATTATCTATATCAGCCTTTTTCTCAATTATTATTATTTTTTTGTTAACAAAAGGTCTTACATCGAGACCCCCTGGCCCCATGACTGATTCCATAATAAATTAAATAAAAAACAGATAAAAAAGATTTTTCTGAATTTTTACAAAATTGTTCCTATATATATGTAAATAAATGAACCAATATTTATGTATTCATTTGATGGTACATATTGTATATATGGTTCATTGAATATGTTTGAGATTGATATATTTAATGGTGCTAAGAATACATATAATGTGATATTTGAAAATGTGCTGTTCTGTGATAATGCTACTATGGCCTGCTCATTGAAACTTGATACTACATTGTATATGTCGTTCAATATATTATAATCTGAAATGCCAAAGAAACCAAATGCCAATGTTAATATATTGTCTATTAACCCTGGAGTAAGTGTTCCCAATGGAAATGCCGATGCTTCACTTGTATATACTGGTGTTATGTTATTAACCAACAGAACGTCATTACCTAAATTAATATTTACTTGGAACAATTCCATTATATCTTGCAATATTGATGACATGTTTACATCAAAGCCTTCTATAATTTTATTCAAATTAATGGTGGGTAAATATACTCCAGATAATTCTACATAAGAATCATAAAATGGATAAGCTCCATTTGCAATCCATATATATGGAGGTTCATTATCAACGTTTATTCCCACGGTATAATTTGAAATTGATATAGATGTAGTATTCATGTAAACAATGACATTTTGACCAACATATTGATTTGGAGACATATTTAGATTTATTGTAATTAATGGAGATGGAGTTATAGATGAAACATTCCACCATCCAAATTGATCCCTTACCAATGTTATTGTTCCATTAATGAAATAATATGGCAAGACATTGTGAACGATAATCAATTTAGGATATTCGCCTGTTATGTTAATTAAAATAAATGCCATGTTTGTTAATGGCTCTGTTAAACCTGATGTCAGACCATTAGGTGAAATTAAAATACCTTGAACAACCATTTGATTATTCAAATTGTTAAATTGAATTTGAGTTACATTATTCGAAATAATAATAGGTAGACCAGGACCACTGTTTCCAACTAAGTTGGACAATGTAAATACAGCTCCTTTAACATCAACAGAATTTAACAATAGATATGACCCATTAAAATTAGGAACTATTAAGATAGCTAAGTCTTTTAAAGGATCGGATAAATTAATACTCAAATTCTGATCTAAGAGGGCAAATATTCCAATATTCAAATCATGAACTAAATGATAAAGAGGAGATATTGATGTATAATTTATACCGAAAATATTTGATGTCAAATTTAAAAATCCACTTAAAGATATTCCTATAGCAAATCCAGATACGTTAACATTTTCTTCAGGCATCGTTGATAATTCTTGTATTGTTGAATTCACATATGGTTCTGTTTCGAATGTATTTGGTATGTAGTTAGCGAAAATTATTTTTATTTCTGACCCGAGGAAATTAAATGTGAAATTAAAGTTTGTATATTGTATCTCCATATTTCCAAATCCGTTGAAACTATAATTTAGAATTGGTGAAATTAGGAAATAATAATTTTGATTGTAAATTGAAAAGTTATTAGGTATACCTAACATTATGCTTTCGTTCAATTGTGATATTGTGTTCGATACATAATTTAATGTTGTATTTCCAAAAATGTTATAAAGATCATTAACTAAGGAATTATTAAAAATACTGAATAAATCTTTTGAACTTACGCTTGCTAAGATATCTAATGTTACATTGTTAACATTATTATATTGTACTGAATTTGCAAGGAAAATATCTCCATTAAATAGATTTATAGATGGTAAATTAATTCCAAAATTATTAAGCAAATAACTAGGTATATTTAAAATTCCCAATATTTCACTTAGATTTAATGGAATTCCTGGCATGAATACTCCCTTTAAAATAACATTTCCTTCAAATATTGGATATTGTCCATTTGCAACCCATATATACGGTTGATTAAAATCTGTATTAATACCATATGTTGTATTATTCAATACGAAGCTCGTTGTATTCATCTCAATTATAATATTTTTGAAGAATAATGATCTAATTCCATTTCCAAATGGAATATAGCTAGTTGGTAAAACATTATTGATTGTCCACCATCCATATTCATCTTTTGACATTGAGATTAAACCATTAATGAAATATTGGCCAACATTATCATGGGCCAATATAATTTGATATACACCAGATTGATTAGTTATAATTATTGATAAGTTTGTAAATGGTTCAGGTAAAGATGATGTTATTGATGGTAATGAAATTATTATACCAGAAACTTCGTTGGTATAATTACTTTGAGAATTATTTGGAACAATATTCTGAGCCACTATGACTGGAATATTAACATTATAACCAAAAATAGTTCCAGTGTGATACAACACTCCATTTACATAAACATTTTCAAATTCTGTGATATTATATGAATTAGCATAAGGTATTATTACTAATGCCATACCAGTCAAAAATTCATCTGATACATCGAATGTTAAGTTTTCATTTAATAGTAAATAAATTCCCAAATTTAGGCCTGATATATTTTCAATGAAATTATATGTTTGATTACTTAATGAAAATATGTTTTTAATATAATTTGATACATCTAGATTTATTCCCAACAAAAATCCTGATACTGAGACAGCAGCATTTGGCATATTCCAAAGTTCATTTACACTTGCATTAACGTATTGCGTATTATTAACCCAATTTTGGTATATTATTGAACCTAGAATTATATTAAATATAGAATTAAATAACAGACCAGTGGAAAATTGGAACTGCTGAAGATTTGAGGGTACATACATAAAGTTCAAATATCCATAAGTTAAGTTTATATTGAAATTCAAAGGTGTTAATATTACATAAAATTGCATAAATGATAATGAGTTGTTTAAATCTGAAATTATTAAAGCTTGCATTTCTGAAGAATTAATTATCTGTTGAATATCATAAAGCGCAGATGAATTTATCGTACCGTTTAAAAATATGCTTAAGAAAGAATTGATTGTCGTTGGAGTAATTCTAGCCAATACCTGACCTTGACCATTTACTGTTGTTGGGAATGTTATGTTAGTAACAGAAAGCACTGGCAATTGTTCGTTTATTAAATTATTAAAGTTAGGGAAATATTTTATTAATAAATATAAATATTGTTGAATGTTTATACCAAATATATTTAAAATTTGTGACATGTTTAAGACGGAACCTTCCAAAGTAACATTCGAATATATTAAAGGTATTGATTGATTTTCAACTATGAAAATGAAATTTTGATTTGTTGAAAATCCTATTGTAAATATGTTAGAATTATAAACAAATGGAATAGATATAACAGTTGAATTTATTATTACATTACTATTTGTCGGTGTAAGTTTATTAACTTTTTCAAAATTATTCAAAATAAAGTTATTCAAATACCAACCTCTTTCATAAATTAAATTGAATGTTCCATATCCCTTTATATTGTGGTATGGAGTTATTGCTTTGTAAATATAATTCCCTGAAAAGATATAAATGTAATTTCCATGTGTTATAGCATAACCTTTTACACTCAATGTATTAGATTTTACCTCTGCTGCAGAATATCCAGAAACTACCAATAAAGCCAAAATAATTGTTATTACCATCAATGATTTTTTAATATTTTGCCCCAACATATGTATATATAAAACTTAAAAATATTTAAATTTTACTAACAATGATTTGAAAAATTTCCTAAAATTAGAAAATATCGATTTTTTAAAATTTTTCTTTTACGAAAAAAATAAATAATAAGGTAAAATATAATAATATAATATGATATCAAAAATAAAATTATTCACTATTATAATTTCGATATTCTTTTTAACAAATCTTTTACCTTTTATAAATGCAGCAAACTTTACCGCAACATTATCCACTTCAAGAACAATAATGGATATAGGACAAATTGCTTATCTTAATATTACGGTAAATCCACCATCGAATAATTATTCATATATTTTTTATATAAATGGAATTTCAATTCAATCTTCTTCACCATCTATTATTTTTAATCCTGAATTGTATGAAAGTACACAGACCAATAAGACAACAATATACAATATATATGCTAATGTTACATCCCCTTCCGGTGAAGTAAAAACAAATAGTGTTACAATTACTGTTTACCCTGAACTTATTGTATCTTCAATAACACCAAGCGAAGTGACAACAGATTCTGGGTTAAATTTTTCTTTCTCGGCAAAGGCTATGGGAGGGGCAGGGAATTACATATTTAACTGGATCATAGCTCTGGGAAAACAAATTTTATATAAAACACCACTACCTGCATCAAATAATAACCAAAGTGAATTTATTTTTAACATGCCAATATCCGGAAATTTTACTGTATGGGTATCTGTTACTGATTTAGCAGGAATGGTAGTAAATTCATCTAATGCAATATTGAATGTTAATCCAAGGCCCATAGTTTTATTAGCACCTATTGGAAATATTTTAATTAATCCATCAAACTACACTTTTTATGGATATGTCGATGGTGGTACACCCCCGTATAATATTACATGGTATGTTAATGGAATTCAGGTAAATACCAATGTTACGAGTAACCATACATTTGAATTGCATCATAGATTTATAAACCCTGGAACTTATACTGTTTCTTATAGTTTGAAAGATAGTGCAAATTTAAATGACAATATGCCCCCATTTGGGGCTAGCAATATTGAAACAAATGTTACAGTCACTGGTGCTTCAATACCTACAATATACTATACAAAATACTATCCATATAATGCACCATTGAATATGAATTTCAATATGACAATTAAATTGTCGGCTTATTCTGGAATATTAAACACTTCAATTATGTGGGTTTTAGATGATAATATAGTATTAAACAATTCAAATAATTTTACTTTCACACCAGTAAAGGGGATTACAGCAATTGGTCCTCATCCTATATATGCAATGATTTTATATAACAACATATACATTCCAGGAAGTGTATGGACTATCGACGTTAATAACTATCCATACTTCGTTAAAATAAGTTCTCCTAAAAATATTTTTGATTCACAAAGATATATATTTTTAAATATAAAATCTTCTTTAATTAATTATCCTGTTCAAGCGATTGCATATATTAATACAAAAAGTGGTCCATTAAATATTTCATTTAATATAACTTCTCCCAACACGAATGTAACATTACCATTACCTATAAATTATTTGGGGAATGGTAAGATATACGTAGTATCTAGTTTAAATAGTTTTGATTATAATGTTCTTTATGTGAATTCAAATTATTTTAATATTTCTATAGTAAGTGGGATGAGCAACCCCTACATATTATTTAATGTAAATTCTATAAAAAACAATATGGTATCAGCATCATTTAAATTGTTAGTTAGTGGTGGTACCCCTCCATATAAAGCTCTATGGGAATTTAAACATAATAATACAAAAATTTTCATGAATGGTTTAAGTGGATCGGTTAATCTAATAATGCAAAATTATAATGTTACATTAACACTCTCCGATTATTACGGAATGCAAATTAAAAAGAATTTCATTTTGAATTTGACTCCTCCTCATATTTTTGTAGTCAATCTAAATAATTATCCAAAATATAATTCTTCAGTATATTATGTATCAAACACCAATTTAACATTAAACCTAACATTATCTACAACATTTTTAAATAACATAAAACAAATTAATTACACCCTTTATATTTTTGTTAACAATACCCCTGAAGAATTATACTCATCATTCACATACTTTAACAATTTTGTACTTTATATATCAAATTATTCAATGTATTATAATTATTTGATTCCTATTAATTTGTCAAATTATGTAACAAATAATCAAAATTCATCATATGATTTCTTACTTTATTTGAGTGCATATTCATATTCAAATTTCAGTGTAAATCAAACAATTTTGATTAATTATTCAAATTCTAATCCAATATTAGGTAATATTATTTCACAAACATCCACATCAAATGGAACAGTCAATTTAAACTTTAAGAATGTTCAAAGTCTTGTACCAATATATAAATATAAAATAAATACAACCTTTGGCATGAATTTAATAATACCAGGAAATTCTACATATTTAAATATAACATTACCTGAAAAAAATGGATATTTTATATTCAACATTACAGCCATAACATATTCGCTAAAGAAGTCCTCCAAATCTTTTACAATTTTCTATGATATAAATGGTATTCAATTTACAGCCAATATAACAAATCATGAAAACGATTACGTGACAATTATCATTAAATATATACAAAATGGAAATGTTTACCCATCTATGATGAGAATATCAAATAATCCATATTTCATTGGTTCTAACTGGATACCCTTCACATCAATTTTAAAATATAAAATAAACAATTATAATGGAACAATATACATTGAAATACAAGATTCTGACGGAGTGATAACAGAAAATTATATAATGTACAATTATTCTCCACCTTCTTCATTAAAATATGTTTATGCAACCATAGCTTCATTCTTGGTTGCTATCATTTTAATATTCCTTTTCTTCCTAATGCCAAGATATTTTGGAAAAAATATAATGGATTTACTCAAAGTTCGTAAAAAACCAATAAAAGAGTGGCAAACAAAAGAATCAAAAGAGGAAATATTCTTAAGAGAATTAACGAATCTCGGTGAGCCTAGATTAACCTATTTCAAAAAATATTTGAAAGAAACTCACAACATAACTGATGAAGAATTCGAAGAATTAATTAGAGATTTATCAAGTAAAGGTGTAATAGAATTAAAACTTGATGAAGAAAAGAGAACAAGGATAACATTGTCTAAAAATAAAAAATAATTTTTTTATGTATTTAATATATAATGTATTGGTTGTGAAAATTCAAAGTTTCCTGATGGTTCCGATACATTAACATATACCTCTACATATCCATTAAGTTGTTGCAATTGTGTATATGGCAAAAATACTGATGTGAAATATGTAAATCCTTGACTTCCAGGTACAGGATACATTGGGGTAGAATTCACATATAACTGAGGTATTGAAAGTTCAACGTTAGCGTTTTGCAAAGGTTGGTTAAAAGTAACATAAAATGTTGTATTAACTAATCCAACTTGACTAGGCCTTTCTCCAATAGTTGCATTTAATGCAGGATAAACATTTAAAATGAAAGTATCAACATAGACATATTCATATCCCACAAATGATGTATACTCAGAAGTAGTTCCATCAGCATTAAATATTGTTACAGTCTCAAATATCGCATAAACATAATAAACGGTTATATTATATACAGTATAATTTGCCGCTGAAAATGATGGTACAAATTGAATTGAATCTAATCCTTCAGTACCCGGAATTTCTGCACCGCCCAAGTACCAAACATATCCTACTGGTTGATCACTATAATCTGTATCCCATGTTCCGGATGGTAATGTTACATTTGGTTGGCATGAAACACTTAATGTTGGATAAGATGCAGTATAATTTACTTCCACATTTCCGGTGGGATCGGTTGAATACTTTTCTACCTTAATTTTTTTATTATTGGCAAAATAGTTAGATAATTTAATATTAAATGGGATAACAGTGTTACTAGAACTTTGAGTTACATTTACAGTTCTTGATACTGAAATGGTATTCGGACCTACAGATCCGCCATAAGAAATGCTTCCACAGCCATCTGATGAATCCGAAGCATTGAAACTATCTGTTACAGATAAAGTTATTGTGTATATACCTGGTACAGATGGATAAAATAATGTTGTTTGATTGTTAGGTTCAGTTATCCATGCTTGACCTGGACCTGAATAGCTCCATGAATATGAATATGGAGGATCCCCTCCTGATGCTATCGCATATAAGGTAATAGGAGCACCAACGGTAACATTGACAGGACTCAACGATGCCAATTTCAATGAACTTGCTTGATAAAGACCTGAAATTTGTGAATACCACAAAGTGGTGTGCGATCTAATATCAACAAAACTAATTAAAATAATTGTTTTTGAAGCATAAGAAATAGGTACATTTATACCATCCATAGAGGAATCATAAGTCATATTAGTACCAACATCAAAAAATTGTTTTTTTATAATTTCAAATAAAAGATGTGACTTGGAAATTATATTTTTCCCATTGATAACAACTATATTAAATTCTATGAAATTCGTTGGTAAATTTTCACCATATAAATTTGTAATATTTAATTTAAAGGGACCACTACCACTTGTCGATTGATATATAACTTCAACCCTGAAATTTGATTGGTATGATGGAGAGATTGAAGGAATTAAACCTTGAATATATGTGAATGCTGCAGCAAATATTATTATAGTAATAACAACCACTAATAATGATGATAATACTGATGAAACACCACTTTCACCTTTAATTAATAAAATTTTCATAATATTTATTAAATTGATCATAAAATATTTAACTTTTTCTTATTTTTAATTAAAAAAATTAATAAAAATATATTACAGTAAAAACCCAAAAATAAAAATGAAAATATTATGTTAAATTTAAAAATATAGGAAAAAATAATTGACGCAGGAGCACCTATAATTATTTGTAAAGAATTAACAGTTCCAAGAGCTAAAGATAATGTTTCTACATTTAAATTGCTTTTATTTGAAATTATATAATATGCCAAAGAAAAATCTGCCGCAGCAAAAAAACCTAATAAAAATGCATCTATAAAAATGAGATAAACTGGTAAAAAAGGTATTAATATAATTGTTATAGAAACTAAAATTGTTAATATTATTATATTTTTATTTAAATCTCCTTTAGATGAAAAATAAGTGTTTGAAATACCTCCAAATATACCTGCAATTAAAAGAATTGTTGATGGTAACCCCGAAAGAATACTACCACAATGTTTAGTAGTTTCTAAATAATAGGATAATATTTGTGCAGATGTGAATTGCGAACCCCAAAATCCTCCGAGTGATATTCCTAATAAAATTACGTTTTTATTAAAAATAGGCATAAAGTCAATTTTATCTTTATACCCAAAGTCATCTAAAGTTACATGGTCAATTAATCCAATAACCAAAGCCAATATTCCACTTAAAAATAAAGATAATTTCCAACCAAAATATTCGGCAAAGAAACTAAAGAATATTACTGAAAAACCTGCACCAAAATTAAAAAATGAATTATAAAGTCCAACAAGTTTTTTCATGGATTTTTCATCAGCATAATATTTGATTATCGCTAAACCGGGAGAAAAAAACATGGCCGCTCCTACACCAACAAAAAATCTTGACAGAAGTATATATTCAACACTGGTCGAAAATGATGATAAAATTGTGGAAATTCCAATTATGTACATTCCAAATACAGATGTTAGTTTTGGGCCAATTTTATATGAGATCAATCCTGTAGGGATCTGAAATATTCCTGCACCAAGAAGAAAATAAAAGATCATTTCTCCAGCCATATTGACCGAAGTATGGAATTCTGCCGCTATGTAAATAAGAAGGGGTGAAATAGTATACCAGTTCATAGCGTAAATGAACCTTGACACTAACACAGTGTATGTTTTAGAGATTTCCATTATCTCACAGTTTTTTATCATAATAAATTCTGTCATAAATAATTTTAGAATCTGTTAGATTAAACAAAAATTATTATTAAATATTATTAATATTATTAAAAAAGGTATTTTTATAACCATGAAAATTTTTCTTACGATGACAGAATAAAAATTTTACTCTCTGAAAGGGAGTTAATGCTTTATAAAGCACTAATATTTTATAAATCATGAATAATGTGAACAAATACTGGAAGATAGGAATAATA
>ERZ1669250.376-NODE-376-length-21276-cov-4.355638_pt1 | contig 21276 bp, 20 predicted proteins | sample MGYA00579295_ERZ1669250 | MGnify/ENA primary metagenome ERZ1669250 (study PRJEB41166, sample SAMN08046056) | hot springs metagenome | biome: hot spring; feature: acid hot spring; material: thermophilic sediment; isolation source: thermophilic sediment from acid...
TTCTTTTTCTTGTTTCACTTCTAGCAACTTTTGATCCCTAATCACTTGATATAGTTCTGCCTCTTCTTTAACATCGTCTATATATTTAGGTTGAAAAGACGGCTTTAATTCACCTGTAAATGGAACTATGTTTGTAATTTCCATAGAGGCATTTTTAATATGTTGTAAAGACTGCATTATAAGATCTTCTGGGAACTTTAACCATTTGTTAGCTTTAGAAGAGTAATACCTTTGAGGATATAAGACCTCAAAAGAATGATTAGTATGATTAGTAACAGTTGCATGAGTAAATAGTATAGGAAATGTAGATAAATGATATTTCATTCTCATTAAAAAAATATTAGGATACTTTACTCTAAACTTTCCAGAAGTATTTAGTACATAATGATGATAATCTTCAAACTTTACATCTTTCTTTTTAGATAAGTCATCTCTTACAAAAGTATTTAAAGGTAAAATAGCTTTAAAATAACCAAGTTCTTTAGTGTACCCAACACCCATGATAAATAAAGCTACAGGTCTTTCCTTATACTTAGTGAACGTGATCTCCTCATCATCATCTGTTATATAAGTCAATACATCGTCTTTTTCGTTATCTACCTTCACAGAAGCTACATCAATAATTTGAGTTTTAGGTTTATTACTTTTACCAGCACAAGCCTGTAGAAATTGATAAGGATCTGCGATATCTATATCTTTTGGTTCACTTGACTTTGCTGTGACTAAAAATCCAGTATCAAACGGCTTTTCAAGTGCTTTATCATAATAGTAATAAAGCATTTGTACTCTTCTATTGTTTTGCTTTTTAACATCTCTATAAAATTTTTTCTCTACTTCTGTAATAACAGTTTGCACAGGAATAAATAATACATTATCTGTTTCTGCAACTAATTTAGTTGCTATCGGTATATTAGCATAAGAATGATGAGTAACATTAGAAATTTTAATAAAGGGCTTGGAGTTTTGAAAACTAGATGCAACAGTAATAGCCTTATAATCTTCCAATAGTTGCTTTGCATAAAAAGAAGGGTAAAACTTACCAGGATTACTTTTAATTTGTTCTAACATGCTTGATGCTTTTTCAGTATTAAATATTAAATGTTCAATTGCTTTCATATCCATCTTAACCTCACACTATAGCTTGCAAAAAAACTTACTCCTTTACTATCATTATACAGTTACACATACAATTTGTCAAGTATTTTTGAATTGTCTAAACAAACTCTCTGTATCCTGAGGTTTTAGAAAGAGGTTTTTCTATGAACAATAAATATTAAAAATATGAGATAAATCAGGGAAAAACATACTTATTATACTTACTATATAAATGTGAAAGATTAATTCTTTTACACATCGCCGCTACTGGGAAGCGGGGTACAAGCAACCCAGACGGGGTATAACCGGTTGTGAGGGTAAATGTATGGAGTTTTTCTCGAAATTGGAAGATGCAGCAAGTGACGCTGGGACTCTTTTGAAAAACGGCGCAAGCGATGTAGTGCAAGGTATCGAAAAGGTAACTGGTCTTGGGCATGCAGCAAAAGAAGTGTCTGAAGGAGCAGGGTTGCTAAAATTTGGGAAAGAAATGGAAGAAATAATAAAGGCGTTAGAATATATTATGGCGCAATGTTTTGAAGAGTTCACAGATGCGTTGTTAGATAAAAACAAAATAACCACCAATAGCAAACCAGGTGTTGCAACAAAGACACCTGAACATCATGCTACAGAAGAATTATCAATGAAAAAGTAATTTGTAAGGAGGTATAAATATGAACATATTAGATGCTCTCAATAAAGGTTTCAACACATTGAATAATGTTGAAAACAAAATAAGAAGTGTAGAAAACAATACCAATTATACCATGCGAAATACTACAGAAATGGTAAAGAATATGCCTGGTGTACACACTCAAACAACTCCTCATTGGCATTCGTCTCCAACAAATACTGAATATTCTACTAATTACAACGCTTTAAGACAGAGTGATGAACAGTTGCAACGTATATTACCAGAAGAACATTCTAACCAAGGATTATATGAAAAGCTTTCACATCTTAATCAAGATATGGAAAAGGTTCTATCTCATCCAACCCCAACTTCTGTAAATGGTATGGCAAGAGAACTTGGTGTAGGCACATTCTCTAACGCCCCAGGTTTTCATTTGAATGGTTATCTTAATAATCTACAAGCTCAAATAAATAATAATCCAGTGAACGACGCACAAAATGTGGTTTCTAGTTTAGAAAGATAACTTATTTATAGGAGGCATAAGATGACGTTAGAAGAAGCAAAAAGTATCTTAGAAGAATTAGTGCAGCAAATCGAAGAAAGATTGTCATCTCCTTTTCTCACAAGCAAAGAAAGGCAAGTGTATGAAGAATTAAAAACTATGTTAGAAGAAGCTATCGCATCTAACGATAAAGAAGAAATAGCTTCCTTATTAGAAGATTTAGGCTTAAACGATGATCAAGAAATAGAAGAAGATAGAGATGCAAAAACCAAAATCCAATTGTTTCTCAAAAAGATGGAAGATGAAGCAAGACAATCTTCTACAGAGGAAATTATACAAAGACAGATCTTCTTAAAATTAGCCAAAAAAAGAGAGCAAGAAATAAAACAATGTGCAGAAACACAACAAGCCCAAATGACTACTCAAACATTGGTTAGCATTGTATTTAAATCCAGCATTATGAAAAAAATATCGGAAGCAGTAGAAAAATCAGTGCACGAGCTAAAAAGCGAGATAGAAAAAGGATATGAAAAAGCAAAAGCATTAATAGAAGGAGAACATGAGGCTAAACAAACTTTAGCAGAGACGATGCCGAAGCCTCCCAAACCAAAATATGCATTGACAGAAGAAGAAACTGTATAAAGCGTATGAAAAAACTAAAACTATTAGCAATTGTTGTACTAAGCATACTGTTTATTTTGCCTTTAACCTCTTTAGGGTTATCTGTTTGCCCGCAAAACTTAAAAGGCACATTCTCTAGTTGTAGTGATGTTTGCAAAGGAGCACAAACAGCGGGGCATATATCTGGTGCCGTAAGCGTATACGGCTATATACCATCTACAGGTCTCTCAGGGTTTTGCTCTTGCATATACACGCAAAAATCTGGTACATTTGATGTTGCCAACACATTTTGCCAATACAAAGTAATAAAACACCATAATAAAAGCATTACTTTTTCTAATCCTTTTGCCAGTATGCCAAGTGGATACGACTTGGCAGGATCACTGGTCAGAATGATGTCTTTCCAAGGCAGTCCTGCTTTGCCAGGATCTTCCTTAAGTGATATTGCGAATGTAGTCTATTCAGCCTATCACTATGTATTAACTGGATTAGCTATTATCTTAGCCACTTACTTTTTAGCTATGGCAGGTGGCTGGGCGCTTATGTCTATGCCGTTTAGCCAGTTAATAAGAGTTCTACAACAAGTCACACAAGGACATTTTGCTATACCATTAAAAGCAGAAGTATTTAGCAGAGCTGGTATGACAGTGCTAGCTATTGCATTTTTTTTATTACCAGTGCCAGGCAAAAGCCCAATACTAGGTTCTGCTCATACAGTCACATATAAGGGAAAGCAGTTTGCTGCACCGTTAGCAATAGACCTAGCCTCAGTATTTGTTGACTACGGTTACAATGAAGGAAATAGTGTTGCTAGCAGAATAACAAGTGGCTTGACAGCTTACTTTACCAATAAAATGAACAAAATAGTCACCAATGAGCAAAATGCATTAGTAGTACAACAAGCTAATCTTTTAAAAGCAGAAAAAAATCTCAATACCGCTATTGCTGCTGCTGGTGGTAGCTGTGGAACAATCAGTAATTGTATAGATTATGAAAAAGCCGTAAGTAATGGTACTGCAGCACAGGCTACAAAAGATCCGGGTTGCAAAAAGGCCATCGCAGCATTTTCACTACTTTGCCCTACTTGGGAAAGTTATCAACAAGAGCTATCTAAATCCTCTTCTTCATGGCCAACACCACCAGCGACCATAGTTAGCAGTATGATGCGTGGTGCTGGAAGTGTATCATCACACATGGGCATACTATCACCAAGCATCATGCCAATAGCATTTATCGGAGCAGCACTCTTAGGTGGTAGCAGTTACCAAGTTATACCACAAGAAGATGTAGCTAAACTAACAGCTGGTGGAAATAAGAGTTTCGTAGACATGGCCCATAAGATACCATTTATGAGCGATTTATCAGGTGCAATGGGCTACGCTTCTTCTGCTGTTGGAACACTATCAGACTTTGCTATGTCACAACTAGGAAATGCTTATAACGCCTACAGTGGCAATGGTGTTCAAGGTGCAGCAACGAATATATACGCAGTAAAACCGGCTATGTCTAATGGTTTTGCATTCTTATTGGGACAAGCATTAGTTTCAAGCTCAATACCACCAGGAAGTATGATGGCTGGACAATTTAACGCTATCGCTGGCAACATGAGTAGCGTTCTATCCAATTTAGCACTAATAATACCTGGTAGCGGTGCTATCAAGGGTTCTGCTCTTGGTATTCTAACCAGCATGTCCATTATCTTAAGAGGCATGTCCTTCTTATTAGGTATTTATGTAGCATACTCTATTAACGCAGTCGCATTAGAAATAATACCATTTATAGTAATAGCATTTGCAATAGGTTTAAGATTCATTGGATATTTATTTGACATTATGAGATTCTTTTTAAGCATTCCATTTTACTCAGTATTAGCATTGTCAAGAGAACCACGCAACGCATTAGCTTACTTTATTGGAATAGGCAAAATGGTAGTATATCCTATTGTACTTGCGTTATCATCATCTCTAGGCTTTTTTGCATATGAATTATCTATGTTGCTATTTTTCAAGATACCATTCACAGTCATAGCTAATACCGCAGGCAGTGTAAGTTCATTCTTTGCAAGCTTTATATTTGGTGCTATTAGTATGGCACTTTATATTACAGCAACTTTTATAGGAACAATACTTGGATTTGAAGTTACTTTCCACTTCCCAACTGCAGCATTAGAAAGCATACAAACATTATCTACTGGAATATCTTCTGGTGTAAGTGGGCAATTAAGTTCAGCAAGAAGCGCACTATCAAGAATGACTGCAGGAGCAGTGTAAAGAGATCGAAAGGTCTCTTTACACTTTGTGGTTATTTTTTATTTTTATGAACTTACTTGTTCGTCTGATATAAAAATCAACAAGAAAATATAAGTCTTATAAAGATGGATACATCTCGTCTATAAAATGCTTGCTATTATCATTTTTGTTCAATAGTTGTGTTTGTTTGTCATAGGTTTTTGAAGCATTTTCGTTTTCTATGTCTTTATACATGTCACTTCTCAAAAACATTTCCAGCTTAATAATTGCATTAGCTAGATCAATTACATCTATAGAAGACATGTTAATTGCAACCATCTTGTACCTCCTTGCTGTGTTTTGCACATTTTTCTACAATCTCAGATAAAATACTATTAAAATCAATTGGTGGGTCAACATACCCACTAGCGTTCAACTGTATGAGTTTTTTAAGACAATAAAGAGACTCCCTAACTTCTTCATCTTTTATTACGCTCGCTCTGCTGATCATAATAAATAAATCCGTGGTATTAGTAGCTATATAGAGTCTCTCTAATATCACATTGATAAATTTTAAATCCAACTGTGCCATTTGCAAACTACATGTCATAGCCATCTCCTTTTTACCTCTATATTTATTTTATTAAAAGTTAACAAACATGAGATAATTTACATCATAATTCATAAACACTTCCCGTTATAATACACTAACTTTGCTATTTTTTCTTTACCTATACCAATGAGATCATTATAAGCATCTTTTTCTTCTTTTGTGGCAGTAGATGGTAAAGGCTGAAACTTTGGGAAACCTTCTTTAGCATAATAACACGCTAATTTAAAATCATAACGGATAACTTTCTTATCATATTCTGGATTTTCTAACCCTTTGTATAAGGAAACTACATTATGAATAAAACGAGGTACTTCTTTTTGGCAAACATGCAGATTGTAATAATCTGCACACTGTCCCAATAACATTCCTTGGACTGCAGGGTCTTGATAACCTTGTATTACTTTTGGCACTTGTGATATTAACCCGTGTTTCATAAAACTTTGTACAGTATCTGCGTATATCTTACATGATAAAGGATCGTGCAGTTCGCATCCTTTCTTTTCTGCAGTAAGAGAATCGTAAATTGTACTTGCCATAATATAAGAATTAGACTTATGATCACTGTATATTTTAGAATAAAACATAGCAACTTCTCTACAGCCTAATACATCATTTGCTTCACAAGCTTTCTTTGCTAACGCCAATGCTTGTCTTTCATGTCCAGCCTTAAACAATACATAAGATTTTGCAGCTAGTACATTAGCTGGTTCTCCGCCAAAAGCTGTTGCACATAAAAGTCCTGCTACTAAAAATGCTTTTCTCATACTTCAACTCCTTCTAAGATAATTATTTATTAAAGAGTGCAAACATAAATAACAATTCTACATCCTCTGCTTCTAATCTTTCTAACTTTTGTTCTATGCTGTCCAATCTTTTTTCTACATTTACTTTGAGTTCATCTAAATGCCTCATATCACGATCGTTACATTCCCGACCTATGCCAACATTATTTACCATGTACATTCCATCAAACATGTTAACTACCTCCTTTCATTCAATACAATAATTATATCCTATTCCATATAATTTGTCAAGTAGATCTAAACTCTTTTAACCAAGTTCTAAAGAGCGATCGTTTTCTATCATAGTAAATATTCTTTTTTGTTCGGGTCTATTAGGTAAAGTTAATGTAAACCCTCTGTTGCCATCTAAAGATATAAAAGTATTTCTAATGGTTCTATCTATATTAGTGCATGCTAATTTAAAAGCATATGACTGCCCTATTAAATAAGCTTGTTCTTTTGCTCTGGTGATAGCTGTATACATCAATTTATTGTTTAGCATAACATAGTGACTGTTGGTTAGCGGTATAATTACAAATTTAAATTGATTACCTTGGGTTTTATGAATTGTTAATGCATAACCAAGATCTATGATATCCTTAAAATCGTCAAAGGTGTAAAATACCACTTTATTTCTCATACCGTCTGGATATAGTACTGTAAATACAGCATTATCATCATCTATATCCAGTACCATACCAATATTACCGTTGTAAATTCTATCCTCTTTTCCGTTGGCCATTATTTCTTCTAAATCTAACCTTGTATTAGCATTTCTAAGTGTAGCATATTGATTATAAGGCATTGCTATCATGTTTTTATTTTTTAAGTGTATAACTTTATCATCTTGACCTAATGTAGAATGCTTGATTGTTACTTTTTTGATAGTATTATCTTGTCCGTTAAGATATTCCTGCACTAATTGATTTAGCGTTTGCGTACCTAACTCTCCTTTTTTCATAGCAGTAATAACTTGGATATTCCAAATAGCATCCTTGCGAGATAATTGATGTGTATTTACAATTTGCTTTATCGTATTGAGAATATCTTTTTGTATTATATTATAAGTTTCTTGTCTTACTCTTTCTTTTTCTAATTCACTGCTATTTTGCGGTGCATATATGTTTCTTGGGATAAAAATAAAATCTTTATATCTGTTCTCTTTGTGTAAGTTTAATTCATCAGGAACACGCCCTTGCCTAATAAAACTTGCAAAATATGTAAGAACACTGTCGCTGCTTTGCCTGTATATTTTATCTAGCTTGACTTTTGGTATCCAATCTTTAGATAATAAATCTGCAAATACATTACCTTCTCCTATAGGTGGCAGCTGGGCATCATCTCCTACTACTACGATAATTGAGTCTTGCTTAATAGCTTGCAGTAGCTTGTAAAATAACCATAAATTAATCATACTAGCTTCGTCTATTAAAATGAGCTTATACGGTAAAGGGTTTTTTGAATTATATTCACTTCCTTCAGGACCTATTTTTAATAACGAGTGTATAGTAAGAGCATCGTGTTGCGTTGTCTCTTTAATTCTCTTAGAAGCCATACCAGTAAAAGCACAAGATATAATCTCATGGTCTTTAAAGAAGTGTTCTTTATAAAAATCAATAATTATCTTTGATATAGTAGACTTACCTGTACCAGCATAACCGCATAAGATAAAAAAGTTATGTCCTTGAGTTGCAACCGCTTTTATAGCTTCATACTGCTTTTCACCTAAAGTAATACCTAATTCTTGCTCTTTTCTTTGGATAAACTGCTTTAGCTCTTCTTCGGAAATGATAAAAGGATTAACTGTAGAAAGTCTCTTTTTAATATTATCGTATAACCAAGCTTCTTGATAATATAGCTTTTTTAATCCCACAATAATTTCATCTTGATCGTATTGGTTTCTCACAACATGCATTACATAAGGGTTATCTACATCATCGGTGTTTTTTAACAACTGTTCTAAAATGGTAGTAGCATATATATTCTTATCTATTTCTGGTATTTCTTCTGATATCTTATCAATTATATTCTGTATTGTTAAATATGTATGCCCATTTTCCTTTGCTTCTTTGATTAATATATAATCCAAGGCTGCTTTGATCGTGTCTATGCTGTTTATATCGTAATCAAAACACTGTGCTACCTTAAAAGCAGTTTTAAACCCAATACCATCTACTTCTGTAAGAATAAAAGGATTTTCTCTAATTACTGCAGGAATATCTTTATACTGCTCTTGAAATGTTTTATACACATTCAATATTTGCTTTTGACCTAAGGGTACATGGTGATCCGCAAAAAAACTATATATACCTCTTAACTGTTTAAACTCATTCCAACTTTTAATTATTTTTTGCAATTTCTTTTCTTTAATACCCTTTTCTTCTAACAATACTTCTGGATTGTTGTCAAGGATATTCTCTAAATTAGTACCGTACTTTTCTATTAACCTATCAGTAAGTTTTTTGCCTAAGCCTTTAACTATATGAGCAAGAAAAAAGGCTAAGCCTGTCATATCTACTTCTATCAAAGAAGCTTCTATTTGTATACCGTATTTTGGATGTCTTACAACTTTACCTTCTATATTACACAAAAGTCCTTTAGCCTTATCTTGTGAGACAGCGTCTAAATCTGGACAATAGCCGGTAACCATTATTTCGTCTTTAAGATATTTAGAACGCTTATCTGGCTGTACTCGAAGTACTACATACCCATTATCGCCTTTATATACTAAAGATTTGACTGAACCTTTAAACTTTTCTTGCATAAACAGTCAATATTATATATCCTTGTCTACTTCATAGTCATTAGTATTATCAGAAGTAAAAGATATTTGTCCAGTATCGTATAAATCTAATACGCTTTTAATTGATTTTTTCGCTTCTTCATCATCGCAGTCCACATTCATCATTTCCATTATAGAGGTTATCCAACTTTCATCTAACGGAATACCTAATCTGTCGTAAACTTCTTTGTTTTCAATGTAATGCAACACTGCTTCTTTAGTAAGCTCTCTAGCAAGCAAAGCTTTGTAATTCATATTCACCTCTTATATTATTATGGAAACAAAAATAAATAGAGTGGTGATATACATCAGATTATAACCACACACCAAACCATGTAGCAAGGTTATCCCATCTTATACCTACTGCTTTTAGGATACCCCAAACAAATGGCGGTACAATCATAGCTAAACCCATAAGATGTAATAGTATTTGAAGAGACTGTTCTAAAGCACTAATAGGTCTTTGCTGATGGCTCTGCCTTATTTCCATAACTTTTTTAAATGTACTAAAAACAAACACCATAAATACAGAGAAAATAATAGCTGCTTTGGTAAAAAATGCGATACCATTTAACAAAGCACTTAAAGTAGTAGATAAATTAGCAGGACAAGCGGACATTGATAAACTTGGGAAAAGAGTGGAAGAAGCTTTAGAACCAAATATGTCATCAATAAATGTTGCTACAGGTACTCCCCAATACTGCAATACCTCGTATGTCATGCGAACTACAAACGCTATAACTAAAGTCAATATAATAGACATAAACGCTGAGTCCATTAGATCATCATATACACCAGCTCGCTGTTTTTGCTCTTTACTAATATAAAAACCCACAAATGCACCAACTATAAGAAGAATAGGCACTACAGTAACTATTACATGCATAGTAAAGTAAAAAATACAAGACATGTGAGACGCAGCAGCAGCAGCTAAATCAGCGGGTGTAAGTCCAAACCCCTTGTATATCAAAGAGGCAGACCCGCTAGCAAACGCTTTTACATATTTTCTTACAGGAAATCCAAGGACTTCTAAAGAACCAAGCAATACAAAAACAATGCCAGAGGTAATAAAAAACCCTAAAATAGCATGCACAAGAGCATCTATCATTGGTGGTTTCCCTTGCTGCTTGGCTTGTGCATACCCTCTATAAGCATAGCCTATTAATCCTGCACCATACCCCATTACCAATACCATTGTTGCAAATAAGCCAATAATTACATTTAGCATATCTTTACACCACCTAAACCTTGATTTACCATCATTCTATATTAAATATAATCCAGCAAAAGCATCTTTGTCAAGTAAAAATATGTGATATAATTAACGGAATAAGCTTTTAAGAGTATCAATCGCTGATTTACCGCTTTGTATAGTATTCCCAACATTATTAATGACATTCTGCAACTTATCTAAAGGAGACATGCTAGTATTATTGATTTGAGACGACATAGATGTATCGTTATTTTGTTGACTAGATTGGTTTGCATTATTCATATTAGATGTAGAAGTTTTGATTAATGAAAGCCCTGAAGGTGGAGTAATTCTGTATCTTGTAGCAGTAGACAGTGGCACATCTTTAAAATAATAAATACGACGATCAGTGTGAATCGCAAAAAGCCAAAGGCTGAGTTTAGCGTTATTCAAGGGTTCTACTTGGCCTCGATAATATAGATAAACATATATTTTTTGCATTGCAGGGTCATCTGGATATTGACTTGAAAAATCACCAACAAATTTACCATTTTTCACAGTACCAGAACGGGGAGTACTAGTTTGAGTAGTAATAATTACATATTTTGAAATTGAGGTTGGTAAATCTTTCATCTCTATGTCAAATTCTCCACCGGTATCAAGATCGTAGTGATATATTCTAGCAAAATCTTCTCTAGATAATGTTATTTTAGCATAGTGATCTTTGTAAGAAATTTTATCTACGCTAAAACCAAATTGCGGTTGAGTATAAGCAATTACCGCACTACTAGAAGTATCTCCTGGAACATTAGACCTGTAATTGATCGTATATGTATAACTTTGAAGAGTTGCCATAATAGGACGGCGAACTGGGAAAACTGTGTACATATTAAAATAATATGTTTTGCCAGCTTCTAGGTTGCAATCAGTAAATTTCACAATTGCAGTATTGTTAATGCGATAAGAAATACCTTCCTGCCCACACGCCCTTTTTTCATTTCCATTTTTATCTTTATAATATATAACAAAGTTAGTGCTCCTTACATTAGGTAACTCAAATGTTATTACATAACCAGGTGTAATATTTACAGATGGTGTTAAGTAAATCGTGTGAGGAGCAAATGATTCGTTTGCATCTACACCTTCATTAGATAACACAGCGGGAGCAGTAGAAAGAGTAGTACCAAAGCTTATATTAGCCAATGCTACAGTAGATACAGCTACAAAAGTAGACAGCAAAGATGAAGCAGTAATTTTTTTCATAATACATCCCTCTTTAAGCAAAATTTTACATTCCCCGTTCCTGCAGGAACGGGTATAGATATGCTGTTACTTTCCTTTCTTGTGCTTTGGTTTTTCTGCTGATTGATGATTTTCAGTGTTAGCACGTAGCTTATTTTTTATAGACTTAGAAACAGAAAATGATATAGTTTTTCTGCTAGGTATTTCCATCATCTTTTTAGTCTTAAAATTCATGACTTTTCTTGGTCCTCTTTCTTTTATCCTCCAAGTGCCAAAGCCTAGTATGGCTACATCTTTGCCACCGGCTATAAACTCTGCTATGCTGTCCAACATAGCGTTTATAACCTTGTGTGCCTCTTTTTGGCTTGTCCCTGCCTTTTCAGCAGCCGCCTTTACGACATCGTTTTTAGTGATGACATTGGTTTTTTCCATGCGACTCTCCTTTCAACCTATACGGTTGACCGGTATTTGTATTCCGCATCCGGCTAGCGGTATTTTACAATACATATTATATCAAATAATTCTACACTTGTCAAGACTTATACACTACTAACAAGATGCTAAATTCAAAAGTACGATTTATCATAGTTTCATTAGTCAATGAATAAGAATAGACATATATTATTTACATGATAACAGCAGAAGTTAACGACTCATTAACAAATCTTTTAAACAGCCATGTTTTTGATAAGTTTATAGAACATGCCATTGCAAATGCAAAAATAAATAACAACATAACAAGCTGCGTCGTAGCGCTAATAGATATAGATAATTTAAGCTATATTAATAGCTGCTATGGAACAACATGCGGGAATTTGATTATACAACATATAGGGAACATCATTAAAGAAAACACAAGAGATATAGACATAATTTCACGACTATACGGAGGCACATTTGGTGTTTTATTTACAACTCTTAAAGAGCAACCAGCTATCATGTTATTGCAACATATAATAAACAAGGTAAAAAATACTAAATTTATATATCAAGAACATCACATTAATATCAGTGTATCTGTTGGCGTAGCCACCTGCACGCAAGAAGAAATTAGTCGCAATGAATGCACCATAGAAACACTTAAGCTTAAAGCTAAATTAGCTCTCGACGCTGCCAAATCATCTTTAAAAGGTACAGTACAATCATATAATAACCTTATTACAAGTGAAAACTATCATATTAATTACAATATTATTGACCAAGTTCTCAAATATAAAAATGTACAACTGAACTTTCAACCTATTATTCACCTATACAACAATACACTTTTTGGCGTCGAAGTACTCTCTAGAATTATATACAATAACAATATAATATTCCCTAATACATTTCTTCAGCTTATGGCATCCACAGGCAGAATTATTGATTTAGATTTTATCGTTATAGAAAAAGCATGCGAATCCGCAAAAAAACTACTCAATTCTCACACTAACCTTAAAATATTTATTAATATTAGCGCTAAAGCCTTCAACGATCATTGTTTTTTTGCTAGCATCATTAAAATGATAAAATCTTATCATCTTGAACAACATTTTTGTATCGAAATAACAGAACACGACAAAATTTTCTCCACAGAACATGCCAAACATATACGCGATATATTAAGATATCATAACATATCAGTTGTATTAGATGATTTTGGGTCCGGCTATTCATCATTTGCATACTTAAAAGTGATAGAGCCGGACATCATAAAAATAGATGGAGAGTATATCAAAAATATAACACATAACGGAAAAGATGAGGCTATAACATTAGCTATTAGCACAATGGCACAAAAGCTCAACATTCTTACAGTAGCTGAGTATATAGAAAATACTGAAATATTAGATAAAGTGAAAAGTTTTGGCATTACACTAGGGCAAGGATACTACTTTGGCAAACCAAATGCAAACTTCAACGAACTTTTATGTAGCATTCCATCATGATATATTCCTTGCCATATTCCAAAAGATCTAAAAGAACAACCAAGTAAGATTATCCCATAATAATGTTCATCAAAGAATAATACCAAACCACAGCAATTCATTGGTTATATTCGCTTGATTCATGTTATTGACAAAATCTTATAAATCTATTATACTTCTTATGAAAGGGCAATGGAAAAACTTGTTGCCCAACATTTAGTTATGGAGGTATACTATGGCAGAAGCAAGTAATGTTACATTAGAACAGTTAGCAGAACATCACAGGCAAATTTTAGAAAAGTTCATCAATGCTGTACACGAGGAAATAGAAGCGTTACCACACTTTGAGCGCATACATAAAGCACAAACCATGTCAGAACAATTAAAAATGGATGAAGCAGTAGACTTAGCAAATATAGTAAAACAAATTCTCCTTACAGGTGAACCACTGTTAATCATAGAAAGCTCTTTAACACTGTTCAAAAGGAAAGTATACCATATCCTATCTGGACAAGTACCTTTTGATACTTTCGCTATATCTACATTAAAAAATACGAAAGAAAAACTAAAAAGGTTATATGAAAGGGGATATGGAAGTGAAAGCGACTTTCAATATACTCAAGATTACATAAACAGCATGTCTTCCCAAACATCATCTGCTCATTAAACAATGAAGGAGAATAAAATGGATAAAAATACAGTCAAAACAAACAACGATACTAAATTGTACGACGATGCTGCAGAAAGAGCTGTATTAGGTGCAGTTTTACATGATTTTAGCTTTATCCCGTTTGTTTTAGAATATATTAATGCTAACGATTTTTTTGATGCAAGGCATAAAGAACTATTCTCTGCCATAGTGGACTTTTATTTAGAAAGCGGAATATCGGTTATTGATAAAACGCTTTTTTACAATTTCCTCAGCAAAAGAAACATGCAGTATCCCATCACGGACGAGTTATTAGATGCTCTTATTTTAGAAGCTATTACCGATGAAGAGATATTAAAATATGTCTTAGAAATTATCAAGGAGTATTCAAGAAAACGAGAATTATTAGGACTTGCCACAAAAATACAAGCTGCCGTAAATGATAAAGACAGCAACAGCATTATGAGTCTTATACAAGATACAGTATCTCAAATCGTCTCAGACAATAAAGATAATAAAATACAAGCAGTTTATGATATAGCTTTAAATGTTGTAAATGCAATAGAAACTTTTGCTAATAAAAAAGAGCTTATTACAGGTGTTAGCACTGGCATTGCAGATCTTGATATGCAAACAACAGGATTTCAGCCAGCAGATTTAATCGTATTAGCCGCTAGACCTGGTATGGGTAAAAGTGCATTAATGCTATCCATGATACACAATATGGCTGTAAAAAATGTTCCTTCTGTTATCTTTTCTTTGGAAATGACAAAAGAACAGTTAATTATGAGGTTGTTATCTTCTATGACAAAAATTCCAATGCAGAATTTAAGATCTGGAATGATTACAGACGATCAGATACAAGCATTAAAAGATGCTACTGAAGAACTTAAAAAACTGCCAATTTATGTAGACGATACACCTGCTCTTAGCATATCTGAGCTTCGCATAAGAGCTAGAAGAATCAAGATGGAAAAAGACATAAAAATTGTAGCAGTGGATTATCTGCAGCTTTTAAGGGCAAGAGAAAAAAATAATAGACAAGAAGAGGTTGCAGAAATATCAAGGAACTTAAAAGCATTGGCAAAAGAGTTAAATATACCAGTATTAGCCTTAGCTCAGCTTTCTCGTCAAATAGAACAAAGAGGAGATAAAAAACCTCAATTAGCCGACTTAAGAGAATCAGGACAAATAGAACAAGATGCCGATATCATTATGTTTTTGCATAGACCTGCATATTATAAGAAAAACCCTCTTCCAGAAGAACACAATTTAGCAGAATTAATCATAGCTAAACAAAGACAAGGTCCAACTGGTATTATTAAGCTTGCATTCCTAGACAAGTTTGTTTCATTTGCACCGCTATCTCATCAATCTGTATTTGTACCAGAAATAGAACAATCGCGGGACGAAGACGAAACTCCTAGTTATGACGACCTAGATATAGATTTTTGAAGATGACATGTGTATAATATACTATGTTAATAATCATATACATAACACTAAGATCTATGATATAATTGTATTATGAATACTAAGATACTTATATTATTAACAGTAGTACCAATATTTATAGAATCATGTGCTAACGCTACAATGACTACCACAACTGCACTCAATACTCCAACTTACACCACAGATAAAACTAAAATTAGACAGCTAAGAGAACAACTCTATATATCGTATGATAATTTCCTAATGAAGGCACAGCAAATTATGGACACAAAATCTTACCAAAACACTAACCATAAGTAGGAGTAATTGCCATGAGAACTAAAAGTATTAAAAAACTTTTAGTTAATATGTTTAGCAAAGTATTATTCACTTATGTTATCAGCATGCTACTACCTATCCCATCTCACGCATTTGAGTTGCATGGTATACAAAGAGAAGAAATGGTAATAAGAATGTATCGGATTATCCAACCCTTGATAGGTATACCATACAAATTTGGCGGTACATCCTTAAATGGCTTAGACTGTTCTGCATTTACAATGGTAGTATTTGATAACTTAGGCATACCTTTGCCAAGAACAGCAAGAGAACAAGCCATGTACGGTAAACTTGAATTACACAGATTAAGACCTGGAGATTTAATTTTCTTCCATACTTACGCACCATATCCTTCACATGTAGGTATTTATTTAGGAGATGGATACATGGCAGAAGCTTCTTCAAAATATGGAAAAGTAGTGGTAGTTCCTGTATTATCACAGGAATTTTTAGTAAAGAGATTTCTCTTTGCTAAAAGATTATTCTAATTAAATTCCTTTTGACTTATTCACAAAAATATGGTAAAATATTAATATGAGAAACGGTAATAGATTACTAAAAACACTACTTCCCTTGGTTATCTTTTCTGCATCAAGTATAGCTGATGCACAAGAACATGTATCAAAGTTTTTAATGTTGCCAGCTCAAAAACAGACGACTAGGTCTACGAAACAACCACAGCACACTACTTATACCATAGAAACACAACAACATACCAATACTTCTGTACAACAGCAACCACAACTTCCCTCATCACCCTTAGATACAATAATATCAGTAAATGCCCGCAATGTTTCTATGGAATATTTATTCAGTCTTATATCAGAAGAGGCTAACATACCAATAGTGCTTAAAGATTTTGTTTCTGATGGACCAATTGTAGCTGGCATGCAACAATCAACGCAATCTGCTGGAACGAGTACCCAAAGCTCAATCCCCAACTCCTATGTCCCAGGTACACCATCTAACTATCCATTTGGCTCTACCATGCTAGGTTATGTATCTTATTACACCGGTCCAAAACCTCTTAAATATGTTCTTGACGAAATATGTGGCTTATATGATTTATCGTGGAAGTATAATCCTAAGCAAAATGTGATCTATGTTTATAGATATGAAACAAAAATGTTTATGCTAAAACTCCCTATGATACAAAAAAACTTTAATGTCGATTTAGATACAAGTAGCGCAAATAGTGCAAATGGTGGTATGGCCGGTCTCCCAGGACAAACAGGATCAACATCTAGCCAGAGTATACCACCAGGTAATGTGAACCCAGCTACAGGAAATTATAAACTCCAATATCAGTATAATCAAAAAATATTGCTATCTATACAAACCATGCTTTATACAGTTTTAAAAGATCCTGGTGATAAGTTAAGTGTAACTCCAATGGGATATGTAATGGTGACAGCAAGACCTCATGAAATACAAGAAATAAAAACTATTATTAATAATATTAACAAGGTTATGTCTGATGTTATACCGTTGAGAATTACAGTTTTAGCAGTACAAATGAATAGAGAATACAAAGCAGGTCTTAACTTATTTAATTTTAACATACCCGGTCAAAGTGCAGTTAATGGTGGAATTAGCTTAGGAAATATACAAAATGGATTTTCCATAGGTATATCCAATCTATCTTGGAATACCGTATTTCAAGCTCTAGAGCAAGTAGGTAAAATACATGTATTAGAGAATGATCAGTTAGAAGCTTTAAACTATCAACCTATAGTATATGCTCCTATCACTAATCAAACTATACTAGAGGGAGAAGTAAGCAATGTAATAACATCTACTACTGGCAACACCGTTACAGAAACGCCAATCATAAATACAATCGTAACTGGTTCTAATTTACTCATAGTACCATATAAGCTATCAAAAAATAAAATAGTAGTAGATATGTTTAGAAATCAACAACAGCTATTAGCTTTACAACAATATACCTTTAACGCTGGTAGCGCCAGCAATAGTTTTATGCTTCCATCAGTGCAATCTAATTCTAACATTCAACAAACTGTTCTACGAAAAGGACAAAAATTAATATTGTTGTCTTCTATTGTTAAGGGTTCTGATTTGTCCAGCAACGGCATACCAGGATTATCTGACATCCCGGTATTAGGTTGGTTGTTTAGTCAAAAAGATTTAAAGCACACTAACTATCAATTTTTGATCATTATATCTTATGAATAAGGAGGACTTATGAAAAAAGTAAAACTTGCTTCTTTAATAGCTGGTTTTAGCGTTGCATCTATTGCTGTTACATCTTGCGGTGGCGGTGGTGGTAGCGGTAACGGTATAAGCTCATCTGGTTTCTATCAATTTAGTGTCAATGCATCTCCTATGTCTGGCATCGTATTTTCCGTAGATCCAACGAGTATGTCATTACCTCAAGATACATGGCAATTTACTGCTACATTTAACGCAGAACAAGGCGCAAGTGCTACTAGTGCTGTCATTACATCTGCAAGCATATGCTTTAATGAGCCTGGATTGTCTGTGAGTTGCGAACCTATATCTTTTAGCAACAATACAATACAGGCAGGAACACAGGTGATAAGTAGTGCAAGCTTAAACTTTTATAAACTTGGGGAGACTGTTCTTCAAGCTAACCCATTCCAATCCCTTACCGCTAGCTCCGTAACATCTAGTATACCCATCTTTTTAAGTGCAACGGGCACATCCTCTTCCATTTACAGTTCTACTTCCCAAACGCTTCAATATGCCCCCACAGAAACACTTTCCTTGAGCTTAGTGCCTTCTACTGTAGATATACAATTCTCTTACAGTTTACCAGCAACAGTATCAAGCACTATTTATGTATCATCCACAACATTAACATCTAGTTCTACAATCGTATCAAGCTCTAGCTCTGTCACAAACTATCAAAGCAAATATGTAGTATCTGGGATTTGTGCCGACAATGGACAAGGCGGTTTCAATACAATATCTTCAGATACAGGTATAAATTGCAGTGGTTCTATCAATTATACAAATGGTATTATATCTAATTTTGCAATTAACCAAACATCTGGGGCCACCATCTCTACAACAACTTACTTTTCTAGCTCATCAAGTTCTACTTCTACAGCTAGTGGTGCGTCTAGTTCCTCTGTTGTTGTATCATCTTCAACTGTTATCAATAGTTACTCTATCTCCCCCGGTTCTTCTTCTTCCGTTACGCCTACTTTATACGCAACTTACATGTATGGAACTTCGTCATCTTCTTTTATGTCAAACCTAGTGTATGGCTATATACCATCAACTACAGTATTTAACAATACAAGTTGGCTGTATGTCATTACTTCATTTGTACCCCAAGGTGTGTATGTAATTGTCCCGCCATCCACTACATCAACAACATCTTCTTCTACAATGTATTATCCATGTTCTCAAATTATGTGTTCTTATAACAATGGTATCTTTTCAGCAACATTACCTACATCATTTAGCACATCAGATCAATTTATGCTTAATGCTCTTTATACAACCGTCTATACTTACAATCCTTTAGTTAATGTAACAAATCATCTTTCTTATGTTTCTGTTCCTTACACATTTACAGCTACTATTGAAGTAGGTAATGGGCAACAGATGACAGCTACTTATAATAGCAACATCATTGTAGAATCACCATAAAGACTAGTAAACCAACTATGAAGAGATGATATTCCACCGCTACTCTTGAAATATGTACTAAATAGGTTATAATATTATTATGGCAATAAAATTAACTATGCAACATAAGAGTAGTGGTGTATCATTGATTGATTTTTTGTTAGGTGTCATTCTAATAATGACAGCCGTATTGGGCACATCTTATTTATTCCTCAAATATAAAGCATTAGACTATCCACGCTATAAAGCCAAAGTAGATGCCACGGCATACTATCACTTTCTAAACGCCTCTATTGCTTATATAGATCAAAACTTTCAAAACTTTTCTCCCCCAGGCGTTACTATTACATGCAATACGCTCACTAGTAACACAAACACTGCAACAGGACAACCATACCTCGCGAACACGCAAGATTGTAACGATAGCTTTGGCGAACAATTAGAAGCATATGTTTCTGTTTCCCCTGGTTCAAAATACAATATACCTCAATACATAATGGTATTCCCATCTGCTTATAATGATGCCGTAAACAATACAATGGGATGGAAAAATACGGGAGCGAAAAGACAATTCTATGTAAATGTTGCTTATGCACTCAAAAAATTGCTCCCCACTGCAAATATAGGACAAATTGATGCAAGCAATACAACAGAATACAACCCAGTAACATCATCAGCATCGACATTAAACCCCATTTCTACACTCTCTCCATCTAGTCAGCCACCTATCACAATAGATAATATGATGCAAGCAGGTTGGTTTGCTTATTACCCTCTTTATTGTGAGCAAACCTTTATAGCGTTAGCGAATGGTACAATGATACCAGGTTTTACACAAACTCTTATATATAATACAACTCCCAATCAGTATCAACAAACAATTGACTTATCTAGTTTCCAACAATATGCATCTATACCTGGGGCTAAAATTGTTATAACAGTAGCTGGCGGGCAAGGAGGAAGTGGAGGAAGTCCTAGTGGCGGTCTGGGTGGAACTTCTATATTATATATGCCACTTAACACATTTATCAATGATTTTGGTACACAACCGACATTCTTTTATGTAGTAGGTGGTGCTGGTGGAAGCGATGGCTATTCAGGTGGCGGTGGCGGAGCTTCGATGGTAGCAGTTGAAAATAAACCGCCTGGTTATAGCGGGCCATTTACACACCAAGGATATGTACCACTTGTTATTGCAGGTGGTGGTGGCGGAGGTGCCAACGGTGGTGGTGCTGGTTTTGTCGGTCCAGGTGCTGCAGGTGGTGGTAGTAACAATTGTGGTCTCTCTGCTGTACCTAATCTGTCCTATTCGTTCTACGGCGGTAAAGGTGGTTGTAACGGAGTAGGAGGCAATAGCGGAAATGCAGTAGGCGGTAGCGCAAATCCAAATATAGTAGATATATCCGGCGGTGGAGGCGGTGGATATGGGGGGTGGAATGTAGGCGGTGGAGGAGGAGGAACTGGTGGGCCAGGACAAAATGGTGATGGTGTTAGTCAAATTTCAGGACATCCTGGAGATGGATGGTATGGTGGTGGTGGTGGAGAAGCTGACTTTTATAGTAGCAATTCTGATTACAATGGTGGTAGCGATCCGTGTGGTTCCCCAGGTGGCGGATATGGCGGTGGTGGTGGAGAAAG
>ERZ1669250.378-NODE-378-length-21223-cov-4.991497_pt1 | contig 21223 bp, 16 predicted proteins | sample MGYA00579295_ERZ1669250 | MGnify/ENA primary metagenome ERZ1669250 (study PRJEB41166, sample SAMN08046056) | hot springs metagenome | biome: hot spring; feature: acid hot spring; material: thermophilic sediment; isolation source: thermophilic sediment from acid...
TTTAATTAAATAGAAGGTGTTTCAGCTTCTTCTGTATTTTCAGCTTCTTCATTTTGTTCAGACTTACCTTCAGTCTCTTCATCAGTTTTATCTTCTATTTCAGTCTGTATTTCATCTGTAGTTACTGCATTTTCATCATTATTGGTTTCGTCTAGGTCTTCACCCAGACCACCAAAATCATCGTCGCCACCAGATGAAGTATCACCCATACCACCGTCTGATGATATCTTATAATTATTAAAGTCATTACCTACTGCTTTAACCATTTCTTGCATTCCAGTAATAAACTTAGTAGAACTTACTATTAGTTTATTTAAGAACTCTTTCTGAACTTCAAAGACATTAGATGCATTAATATCCTTTTCAATTTCAGACAGTTCTTCCATTACACCATTTTCTACTAACCATTTTCTAATATAATATGATTTTAGAATGGCTTTTATAGATTGTGATTTACTTCCTAATTCTCCGACAAAAGACTCATCGAACATATCTTGATTGACCCAAGCTTCTAGTGCTTTATCTAAGAATTCACTATACTTATCAAAACTATCCATTTGGTTTGTGATAGTTGTGACTTCAGGTAATGGTAATTCAATTTCTAATACTTCAACGAATTCATTTACTACAAATTCAATTAAAGTGTCATCTGGTATTTTCTTTAATTCTTGAGCTTTAATAAGCTCTTTAATAGTACCAAGATTCTTTTTAACTATGTTAGCCAACTCTTCATAAATAATTGCATCAGCTAAAATAATTTTAGTAATTAAATTTTTCAAATGACCTAAAATAGTCTTTTGAATCATTATGACGCGTTTACTTAAAAGAATATTGTTTGCTACTACTGAAGTAGCAAAGTCAGGACTAAAGCCATTATCAATAGTTTCTGGAGATAGTCCATAAGACATAATAGTTCTTTTACGTAAATCTTCATCTAGACTTTCGTCAGGCATGATGTTAGAAGCACCATGCTGATTATATTCAAGTTTAATATCAGGTATTCTAGGATGTCCCTCAAAAGTAAATTCTAGACCTGATCTTTGTACCCAGTCAGCTAAGTCCATAGGAGTACTAATACCTATTGGAAAGTTTTGCTGACGAGCACGTAGAATTTCATTTTTAACAATTTCAATAGTCTTTAATGGATCAGGATCTCGTTCATCTAGTTTTAGATTAATTTCTGTAATACCAATAGAGTTTTTCACTGATGCCATTAAACGACTGAATAGCATCATAGCACGAATACTTAAAAGAATTCTTAAGTCTTCGCTTAAAGCTTTTCCGACTCCATTTGGGTGAATCTTATATCTCATATACTCTACCATTTCGGCAGGCATATATACTAATTTAGTCATTTGATTCTTTAATGTACGAGATAACATTATTTTATAAATTTCATTTACATTTGAAATTTCTACATTTTTACCATAAATACCGGCTTCTAATCTAGCCATTAATTCTTGTTCTATTAAATTAGTATATATAGGTAAAGCATTATCAATAGACATGCCTTTAATATTTTTACCACGAATATTATCTTGCGCTCTTTGCACTAAAATAGAATTCATACTTGTATCAGGCTGCATCAGACCTTCGTCTAATTCAGTTAGTGCAGTAATCTTTTCTACCATGTGTAAAGGAGACCCGTGCTGGTCTACTAGTACAAAGTAACCTATATGCTGATTAGGATTACCTGGTGTGTGTACAGGTATAATTGATTCTGTTGGTAACTTCATCATTAATGGTCGACCAATACTTTTACGTAATGGCTGCAATAACGATAAACTTACGAAAGGACTGATTTTACTATTAGGACTTTTATATAAAGCGTCCCGTAATTTAGAAATGTCGTAACTATCAGGCACACCACGAATATCTTCAGAGGCGTATCTTACTTTATATTTAGACTTTACTAATTTCTTAGATTTATCTACTAATTGATATTTTATTAATTCTCCTAATTTTAACACATCAGGATTATCAGTAATAGTTACATATTCTAAAGATTTTAAAATTCTCTTATTTAAATTTAAAGTATAATCTTTAATTAATGAACTAATTTTATTCTTTTCTTTTTCTTCAGCTACTATATCAATATTTGGTAGAATTTGTTTAGTTATATTTTCAGCTAGTAAATTTACTCTTTCTTCTGTTAATGAAGATATAGGAGTTTCTGGAATATTAGTATTAGTAGGTCTTATGTTTAGTGATTCGTAAGACTTATTTAGGTTATTATTTTCTTTAGGTAAACCTAAATACCCTAAGCCATAGAGATTATTATTTTTATCAATAATTTTTTTGGATTTAAAAGATTCTGTAGTTAATTCTGCTTGACTATTAATAATTACATCTAATTCACTTTCAGGAATAATACAAACTGAATACGCTCCATTAATAAATAAGATCTGTCTTAACATTTCTGGTAAATCTTCTTTTAATTTATAATAGTTTTCACAATGATCTTTAACAATATTAATTAATTTACCAGTAATTTCTGGAGTTAAAAATTCGTTTTTTACTTTGTATATTAATTGACTCCCTACCATATCTTTAGGAGATATGATAGAAGAGATAAGAATTTGCATAGACAGTTCCATGTCAGGGAACAGACTAATAATACTTTCAGTATTTTTACTAGATTCTTGAACATCCTTTGATATTGCCTTTAAAGATGCCGTCTGAGTCATTACATTATAAGACCCAGCTTCATCAATAAATGCTTTTTCTTTTACCTTATTTTCTACTAATTTACTAATTAAAGCACTAAAAGGTAAATTGTTTTTTATGAATTTTGCAGGTGGTACACGAGTCTTTTCGACCATAGGAATTCCTATATGGAAATTAGTTCAGAATTTCAAGAGTATTTGACACAAAATTTCAATTTAGTTTTAAGTTTAATTATAAAAAGTGACGGAATAGCCACAGCTATCAATAACTGGGTATTGGCTAATAAAGGTTTTGTCGACGCAAATGACCCGACTACTTGGAAATACTATTTAAATTTATCAGGACAATATTCTCCATACGATCAACCTATATATATTAATTCCCTAGATAATGGCCAAAAAATATTATTTTCGCCAGATAACTTACAAAACAATCCAGTAACTAAACAAAATTATTATCCCGGAAGTTTTTTCTATAATCAATTAATACAACAATATCCTTTACAACAAGATCTAATATTATCTATTTTATATCCAGTCGACATAGATACCGCAATAAGTGCAAAAGACGGTACTATTTTAAACTATAATACTAATTTAGTAGAACCTCAAGAATATACATTAATTTCAGAATTACAAGATTGGATTTATGGTCAATATGTAAGATGGAATGTTGAAGGATATTCTGTTTCAGATAGTTATTATGTACCTGCATTTAGAGCAGTTTTATATAATAATATCGTACCTAAATTAATGAATTTAAGACTTTTAAGATGTAAAACATTAGAAGTACATTCTTTTCATCTAAGACAATATTTAAATTCTCATAACTATTTAGGTAAATATATCAATTATCTATCTTTAGAACAACAATTATATCTATATAGAAATATAAGTTATTTTAGAAGACGTTCAGGCTTTAAAGAAGTATTCATTGATCTAATAAAAAATATTGCTATACCAAATAGCGTTTATTTAAGTGCTTTAGAATTACATACGACTAATAGTTTTAATGACTATGTTTCAATAAATAATTTTTATAGTCAAGATTTAACTAAAGTAAATAGTTATCAATCTAATGTTTATACTTTACAAGAAGTATTAAATTTAGAAATTCCGTTATTAAGTAACAACAGTTACTATATTAATAAAAATAGTAATTTAATTAATGATTTAACTCAATATACTTTAGAAAATAAGTATGACACAAAAATTATTTATATCAATAATATTCAGTATCCAAAACCATATGACTTTACATTAGGTGAAGTAATATATAATAATTTAATTTATCTTTCATACGTAAAAGACTATACAGCAATTTCATTAGTAACTATAAATAACAATTACTATTATTTAAAGGCAATAGATATTGTTTATTTATTAGTATATTTATCAAATTTATATTACGGTATTAATATTTTAAATTTACCAAATTTAAGACCAATTCGTGTACTGAATACTACTCCACCTTCTTTAAATTATCTAACAAATTTAATAAATACTGATTTTTATCAGTTTGATCATTTAGAAACTATTTACAATGACATCATATCTATGTTACCTTCTACTAATAATCTCAATAATATATATAATTTTTATGACTATTGTGAATCTACATTCTCTGTAATGAAGAAAATGTATTATTATACAACATTATTTAACAATGCTAATGATAGAGCTAGCATAAATATAATATTTAAAGCATTCTTTTCGGACTATGTTTTACCACCATATCAAAATATAACTTACCAGCAATGGCTCTCAAATTTAGGTATTCAAATAGAAAACCGTGAACAAAATTATATCTCATCATTGTATATTTCTATTTTCCAATCAATAACCAATTATAACATAAACTCAGAAAAAGAATTTATTAACATTATCAATAGCGTAGTGTCTATTTTAAAATCATTAACCAGTTATACACTACAATACATAACAGACATTACTGATAATGTTATAAATATAGACTTTAAACAAATCAGAAATTATAATTATCAAACTAACATTAAACACAGCTTTTTTATTCAAATGAATGATATTGAAGGTATAAATATACCACATTTTTATGATAGAGTGTATAATGATTTTTATATGGGCTTTAATTTTAATTTGAATAATTATATTAAATTAGAAAGTCCGTCTAATAATTTATATATGCTAACTCAAGAACAAATTAGTCAAATCGCATCCTTTTATTCATAGAGGTAAAAATGGAAAACGTACAACGTACTGTATATGGCGCCTATATTCAAACTGCTAAAATGTTAGGTCAGCCAATTATTTATCCTGAGTACACTACTTTAAATGAAAGTTTAGGTATTTTAAATAACTACAATTATGGCACTAACACCAATCCAATTCTTCAGTATGCTGTATTCGGAAATGGTGGTGCGACTTTCCAACAAGGAGCAGGTGGTATTGAAGAACCTGTTCCTATTCAGCATTTAGCAACAGACGCTAATCTTTATAATATGCTTCCTTTAGTATTAAGAACTTTAGACAATGACTTAACTCAAGAAGAAATGTCATCATATCGTCTTAAGAAAATTATTACTATTAATGGAGTGCAATATATAGCATATTATGGTTTAGTTTTAAATTTAAGTAATCTAGCTATTAACATGTATAATGTAACTAATAATAATGGTACTCAGATTACTCAATTATTTACTCCCAATATAAATAATCTAAATCCTCAACCTCAAGAACTAACTTCTTTAAGTATTAATAGTGTTACTGGCGATTATGTAAATGTGTCTGCTTTAGTACAGTTGATTTTTAATCAACAACAAGTATCAGACTTTATTAATGCATGTAACATTTTATATGGTAGTCAATACAGCGCTATTATTAGTGAAATTGGTATTTGTAGTGGATTTGACGTACCTAATACTATCAGCATTAACGGTAACGACACATCTTATACAGAAGCCGCTGGTGTACAAATCAACGCTTTTGTAAATACTTTTTATGTAATGTATTATAGTCAAAATGGACTAAACGTTACATATAATGTTGGTGCATCTGAACCATTAATGTTATTATCACCAGTAAATAGTGCTTCTAATTAATGCAACATAATTTTAATATTATTACGATAGACCCAGGTATAAACCATTTGGGTCTATCAGTATGCGAAATAGATTTTCAAAATAAAGAAGTCATTAAAACTTTTTCTACCACTTTACATGTGAAGGAAAAAAATCTAAATAAAAGAAATATAGAACTCTATGGTTTACGTCAATGTAAAATAGATTATTTAAATGAAATTTTAATTAAATATATAGAAAAATATAAACCAATTACTGTAGTGGTAGAAAGTCCTTTTTATAACATGAGAAGACCCGCGGCTTTCTTACCACTAATTGAACTATTATATCAAATAAGAATGACTATTAGAGAATTTGAAAATATTAATTACGTAAGTTACGAACCGTCTTTAATAAAAAAGACTGTAGGTGCATCAGCAATTTGTAAAAAAGACGAAGTTAAAAAATACGTACTGATTAATAAAGACTTTTTTAAATTAGAAAAAGAAATTAATATTGAAGATTTAGATGAACATGCTATAGATTCATTAGCTATTTTATATACTCATTTTCAAAAAGTAATTAAAAATTTATAGACTACTAGGGATATTAATCCCTAGTAGTCTGTATTAGTTAAGATTACGATTATTGACATATTGATTACTAGTAGTCAACATTGATGGTGATGTGTATTCATCAAAACTATTCAAATGAGATAAATCATAGCTATAATATCCAGGTACAAAATAAGTATCATCTTTGTCTAATTCATCTGTAGTATTATTTGTCAATGCAGAAGAATAAGCATTATAATTTGTCACAGTACTTAATATGACATTACCACCAGTATTAAAATACTTTCTAGTATTAGAATAAGACGGTATATCTAAAGCAGCAGTTTCATTACGTTCTGGGAAATTAGGAATAAAAATATTAATAAGATTATAACTAAAGTTTCCAATATTAGTTAAAAATCTTTCTGGCACGTATGAGTTTTCAAAGTTTTTACTAGTCTTAAGATTAGTGTCATCTTGATAATAGAAATTTTCTTCTAAATTAAAATCATTGTTAGTAAAAGTCGGTAATCCGTTATCAAAAGAATACCAATCTATTAATAATCCATTTTTAGCATAGTCATATAAAGCAGTAATTATTAACTGAGTACCTGCTAATAATACATTATTTAAATTACTCGTAGTTAGAGTAAAACTATTTAAATTTGACTCGTAATTATTTACATTTAAATATCCACGATTTGGATAATAATAATTTCCAATAGTGTTTAAAGTAGATTCTAATTCCCAGTATAGTCTAAAACCATTTGGTAAATTATTGAAGTTTAAATAACTACCAATAATACCATTAGACATAAAAGGATTAAAAATAATACTAGAATTATTAATCAAACTATATAAAACTCTATTACCTCTTGGACTAGTGTCTTGTAACATATTCTCAAGAGTTAATAATTGTCCATTAATTTGATTTTGAAAATTATTAAATAACCCTAATACACCTTCTGTACCATTTGACTGACCTAGTAATCCTAAAACCCACTGCATCAATAGTTGAAATGACGCATCATTTCCTAATTTTAATATATTATAAATTCTTTCAATTGCATATACTACTGGTTCAAATCCATAAATATCAGATAAACTATTTACGTGATTATTAGGAGTAAACAGTGTAGGTTTATTTAAAATGTTTTGCCATTCTAATTGCTGGCTATTAGCATTTGTATTTTGTAGTAATTGTTGAAAACCTGAAATAATATCTGAAGGACTACCGCCTACACATTGATATGTAACAGATATACTAGTTGTATTATAAGTACCTAGAAACAGTAAAGCGTCACAGACTTCCTGACCGAATTTTGCAGTCAGTTCAGTATTTAATTGAATAGTTATATAATCAACATTCCTTACTAATATCTTATTAGTATTAGTTATACTAACTATTAGTCCATTAGTAAAATATGATCCAGCATTAAGCACTATTGCTGTATTTTGATTTGGAGTGACTTGTTGTATTTCATTATATATTAAATTATTCGGATTTTTGCCAGTAGGGTCTAATGTATAAACGTTTGACATATTTAAAATTCCGTAAGTTTTTTAGGTAGATATTTAGTGATAAAGTCATTTATTAACACTCTTAATCTAATAAAAATATTATATCCAGGTATAGAAAAAAATGATATCACAAAGTCATATGGAATTTTAGTAGAATCGGTTAAATGAAATAGTCCCATTATAATTAAAAGATAAGAAATAAATACCGCAAATAATGATCCTAAAAAAGATTCCATAACAATAACGCTAATATCTATTTCTAAAACTTTATTAGAAACATCGTCTATATCATCGTAATATATTTTTTTATTACTTAAAAAATTAACTTTATCGTTTTTAATATTACTTATTCTCCATAAAAGAGAAATCAAAAAACCAAAAATAAAAACAGCTATGATTTTGTGTTGAAACATGATATTCCCTATGTCTTATTCAAAACATTTAAAAATTAAGTACATCAAAGGACTTTTAATCAAGTCCTTTGATGAATTTACGTTTTAATTACTTTCAGCCATTAGTAAGACAGGCGGGATGATCTGAGTCCTGCCACGTATTTGTACAGTTATATTTCCTGGTACAGAAGAGGTCGCAATAAATATTGATTCACTAAATGTTAATTCTATATTATTTAAAACTATAGTGCCATTATAATTAGATAAACTACTATTCTCTAAGATCGCGTCATCAGCATTAGGAGCCATGATTTGTTTGGTTATATATAAAGTAACATTTACGTCTAAACTAGGATCAGCAGCTATATAAATATCAGCTAAAGTAATATATGCATTAGAAGCTGACCTATATAAAAAGACCGGAGTTAGCAGGTCTTGAGTATTAAAAGCGCCTTTAAACAAAAGTCCATTTGTATTTATACTATTTGACATAAAAACCTCAACTATTTGAATTTAATTGATTATTTAAAAAAGAAATTAATGTACTATTAATTTTGTTGTCAACATATTGTTCTAATAAACCTTGTAATGCATTCATTTGATTAGTTAAAGCTAACTCTTTCTGGGCAATTATTGTAGCTAGATTATTGATTGCTTGAATCAATTCATCTTGACCCATTAAAGAGTTTAACTTTTGATCATGACTGACAGGTGGAAATGAACTGGGTACATTAGATATTTGTTCATAGTAAGCTACTAACGGACTAAATCCGATTTGTGCTAAATTCCTGTACAAATCTAAATTATTGTTAACCCAATCACCACCGATAGTCTGATAACTAATACTCACCGACCCACTAATATTATATTTATTAAATACTAAAGCTCCATATACAGGCAGACCAATCGCTCTTATGGCGCCATAGTATGGCAAACCTAAACTATAATCTACTCCTTCTTGTAATAAAGTGGCATTACCATTAATAGGTTTAAATAATACATTTAAATTATTAGTAAAAAAAGGACTGAAATTTGGTATAACAAAACTATAATCATTAAAGTTTGCTTCGGTAATTGGGTGAATTTCATCTATTATTAAATTATTAGGATTTTGTCCAGTAGGGTCAAATTGGAATTCTATGGTTGACAAGAGTATCACCTTTAAATAGGGAAATATATGTATTCATTATATCAAAGTTATGGACTATCTAAAGAATTTGATTCACAATTTAACACCATAGATTTAACTAATGCCACGGTTTCATATGTATTTAATAATTATACTAAAGTATATTTATCATTAAATTATAGTTATTCTAGCACTCAAATCTTAGTAGATTTTGATCAATTAAGAAGTTATTATAACAGTAATGAATTATTATCTGTAGTATTGTCTAATTTAAGTCCGGGATTTTTTACACCTTTAGACAATTTTAATTATCCGAATGTAAAATACACTAGATATATTGATGCAGAATTAGGTGGATACACAATAAATAATTATGATTATTCACCAGCTTCTAATGTACATCAATATGATCTAATTTTAAACAATCCTAATATTTATCCACAATCAGTAGAGTCTACTTGTTTATTATCCGTAGATGGTTTTATAATGCCATTTAATGTTTCTAATCAATCCATATTGATTGAAAATGGTTTTCTTGTATCTAAAGTAAATAACTATACTAAAGTAGGTATCATTTCTTTTGAAGATATAGGAAATATTATCACACAGCCTATAGGTACTAATGATATTTATTTATCACAAACTCGTTCTCCATCTGAATTGTTATATATAAAATCATATAGTATAGAAAATTATGTTACCTTTTTAGTACTAAATGGATATTTAATAGCTCCTACTAGTCAAGGGTTTTATTCAATAGGTAATGGAAATTATGTTTTAAATTTAAAGCAATTAGGCTATTATTTTAAACTATTAGACTCAAGGTATAAGCAATATTATACTTACGATTTTATTTTAAACTTTTTACCTAGTTCATTAGTATCTCAGTATGAAATAACAGAAAACAAAATCAGTAGAGATATAGTCGAAAATCCATTATTTATTAATGCATATTTAACATTACCAAATACATTTTTAGTTTTTATTCCAGCTAACAATGTAGTAATAAAAAATAAAAATATTTTAAATTCAAATATAGTAAATAATCTAGTGTTAGATTATCAACCTACATACCTTATGTATGGATCACAAGGACGTTTAGTAGATTATACTTTTATTTACAGAGACGGTAAGTATATAATATCTAGCCCAAACATGTATATTAATAACTATATAGATGAAAAAAATCTACCTAATCTACCGAGTTATATTAGAGATAATAGAGTGCCTGATAAAGCTTTAGCTAAAAGTCAACTGGCATTTAAACAATACGGGTTGTTTTAAAAAAAGACTACCAGGACAATTTGTCCTGGTAGTCTATACTTATCGTAAAATAGAAACAGTATTGATACAAGCAGGCTTATACTGAAATAGCTTATGTCTATCTGTATCATAATAACTGAAGAACTCGATAATATGCAGATAATTATCATTAGTAATTACTGCTATTATATCCTTCATATGCTCACCCATAAACTTAAAACTATTTACACTAATTTTATTAAATTCTTCATTACTGACATTAGCTACAATAACTGGAATTCTATACATTAAAGTAGACACGTTATCTTTACTTTGAATAAAGATACAGTCATCAATTATATCTGGCAAAACTTCTTTAAGTTGCTCATAAATAGAATATTTATTAATACTACGAAAATATGCATTACAGTTTATCGAATAGTCTTCAAAGAAATCGTCATTGTGAGGGTCAAAATTCATATTGAATTTAAATGTAGATATAATACTAGACGCACGTCTAGCTATCTGAATATATAAAATATTCATTATAAAATCAAACTTAGGCTTGATACCTTTTCTAAAATTCTTAATTTCTTCAGCAGTGATTTCACCTTTAACAAACTTTTTATACATGTCATTAATCATTAAATAATTTGCCTTTCCAGAAAACGGTGGAATAGGATTCATATAAATTAAATTCGGGCAAAACACATATGGAAAATGCGACTTGTCTTCATTAAAGAATTTTTCATACCTGATAAATACATCATCAGAAATTTCTTTAAATGACGAAAACCCAACAGAGTCTTCATAAGTCTCAAAGTTAGCTATGATACCTTCATCAGGTAAAGAATCATCTAGTGACTTTTTCTCACCAATAAAGATATCGTGTTTAACAGGAATTGGAGCTTCTACTGGCGCTGCTTTACTGACTACAGGCCCGTTATTATTTTGAGTTCCATTATTAGCTCCAGGAATTCCTTCATGCTCATTCCTATCCACTTTATCATCCTCCGAAAAGCTCGCCTTCAATAAAGCTAAATTTTTAGTGTCTGTAGATAAGTTACTACTATTATTAAAACTTGTATTTTGATTCGGGCTGATAAATCCAGACTGACCGCCGTAACTATAATTTTGACCACCTACCATACTCGGCATTTGATTACCATAAGCCATACCACCCATAGCTTGTGGAGTGATATAACCTAATTGAGCAGCTCTAGACGCATATGTCTGCAATAGCTGAGGATTATTACTCATCAGTATTTGAAAGTCGCCTATAAACTGAGCAAAGTAATAAGCCGCGGTGTTAAATAAAACTTCTTCGATAATGTTATTTATTAAGTTAGGATTATTTGCTACTGTAGGGTTACTACTAATAGCATTAGCAATATTATTCAACAACTGAGCAAAATCATTATTTGCCCAATTGTTCATAGACATTCTATTAAATAAATATGTATTTACAGGACTTTGATTATACGAATTACTAATAGCTGCGGCTACAAGACCGCTAATACTCATTATAAAATTACCATTGGCTCCAAAGCCATTATAATTAATTCCTTGTACTGGCGCATTACTATTTTGCCAAAAACTACCTAACACCCTATCTACAGGTATATCCAGCATTTTTATCTCCTTTTTAGCTCGATCGAATCTTTGATTGTGTTTTATCTATAAGTTCTTTAAATTTTGGATTACGAATAATAGTTCCTTTCTCGTCTATCATTACATACGGATTCAGCTTACCATTACCTATAGGCTGAGGCTTTACAATAGCTAAATATCCGCCGCATTCAGAATAGGATGCGTGTAATTTATTGTTAGGATCATTAATAGAAATCTTAGCATTTTTACCACCTTTCTTACCTTCTTGTGGTATGACCGAGCTAGTAATTTTAAAGAACTTATTATCGCCACTATATGCTACGATAACAAAATTAGACCTAGCTACGTTTTCATTTTTAGGAATGTTAAATACCGCACCAGTTTTAATCTTCTTTAGTAATATATCATTGATTTCACTTTTGCTTAATTCTGCTTTACTACTTAGCTTTTTCTTGATTTCATAAACTGATTTAAATATAGACGTCACTATTAAAGATAGTGTGTATTCTAGTACGTCTAATTCCTTATCATACATACTACTGATGTTTTCACCACGGCTATGCCATTCAGCAAAATCTCTTTTGATAAAGAACAATAGATCATAAATATCTTCACAGTCATACCCAATGTCTAATAATTTATTCTTCAACAATTCATCTACAGTGTCTTTTAAAGACTTAAAATGTTCGTCCATTTTTCCTAATAAATCAGGAATTTTATACATGGATGAAAAGTTAATAAATCCTAAAGTAATAATCCATGTAATAGGATTATCTAAATTTTCTTTCTTTATCTTATCAGGAAAATTATCAATAATATAATAAATAGTGGCAATAGTATTCAATACATCACTATTCATTTTATCTTTAGGCACAACCATAACAATATCTGTAGGTTCGTAATTATTGTCCATATAACTTTTAGGACGAATTCTTTGACTTTCAATAAAATAATAGTTGTCATAATCAATTTTCTTACGACGACTATATTCATCTTTAGGATCTATATCTAAATCTTTATATGTATAAACTTGCGGCACCCATCCATAAAACTTTTCCCAAAACTTTCTAAATCCATATTGACTTAGAATATAGTGGACATTTGTAGCTTGGGCTTTAGTGCTATCAGGAATCTTTTTACGTCTATTTGTAGGATCATATAGAGGCGATTTAATAATACCAATATGTTGAACTGCCTCATTCATCCATATGTTATAATATTCTCTAGTAAAGTTTTTCTTATCTTTCATAATCTTTACAAAGAGACCTTCAGATGTAGCACTAATAATCTTATTACTCAATACAGGGAATAAGAAATATTGAGTGCCACCAATATAAATCATATTACCATCTTCACAAAACGGTAAATATAGATACCTAGGATCTAATGGCTCTCCTTTATAACTAAACATATATTTTACCATATAGATACTAGATTCACCTACATTTACAGATCTTTTATTACTTCTAGACTTTGAAGTATAATAGAATTCTTCATAAGGATCACATATTTCATATCCTTCATATCGAATTCCACAAAACTCTTCCATACTAGAATAAGCCCATCTGAAAATCTTATCAATATAAATAGGAGCTTCTTTTAATTTCTTTGTGGAATATCCGTTGACTACATCTTTATTCATTTCTGGTGTTTTAGACTTAATGAGTTGCATTAAGTATTTGTCCATTTTGTCTCCTTTTCAAAAATCACATAATAGACCATTAGTCTAAATATTTCATAGTAGTAATATATAACTTAAAGACTATTAGGACTAAATGTCCTAATAGTCTATATTTACCTGCTATTGAAAATATATAAGTCTAACTAGTTCGTTGTAATGAACATCGTCTCTATCTAAAATAGTAGAAGAGATTGAATCATTTGTTTCGTATTTTAAATATTCTTTGTTCTTTAACATATTTACATTATCTGTTTTTAAAACTACTACTCCTTGTAATTCAAAATCATCATTACTACATATGTATTCTCTTTCGGTATTTATTCTACCTATCATATGTTCATAATCGTCTTGTATTTTCATTAGTCTTTTTTTAATTTTACTCTTAGTTTCTTTAATGTTTTTAATTTTATCTAAATACTTTCTTTTTAATAAATCAGCTCTCCAACACATCATAGTTCTTAAAGTATAAAGTGACATACAACAATTATGTACTTTAAATCTAATAGTTATTAATCTTGTATTATCTTTTATATCTTTATTCATATCTGAGTTATAACTACATGCTGCATATAATGATGACAAACATGTATCTGAAGCAGAAAATATTTTTTTAACTTTTATACATATTTTTTCATTTAATTCGTAATCTTTTTCTGTTAAAATGGTTCTATATAAATATTTAGGTGATTTATCTTTAAGGCTAGAAACATAATCAATCCAATCTTCATCTATGTCGTCATGGCCTTCTAACCATTTTTCTAAGTTTTTATTGAATTTTTCATTATAATCTTTTTGCTCCATAATTTCTCCTATTACTATAGTAATATGTGTTTATAAATATTTTACAAAAAAAGACTCTTTGGGTACGTCTACCCAAAGAGTCGTCTTCACTGACATAAACGCGTCCGTCAATGTCAGTGAAGTTTGGTAGTACCAATTGCACGTCTGCAATCGATATACCAGATTAAAACCCAAACACGAAATCAGAAATACCTCCTAATACAGAAGAAACAGTATTTCCTACAAAACTGCTCACACAACCGACGACGTTTACTGCAGCCCTACCTACAGCACACGCGCCATTATATACAGTACTAGCAAGACTCTTAGCCCCATTATATAAAGTCTTACCAATACTCTTAACAATCTTAGAATTTATTGTAGACCTAAATATTTCATAAGCACCTACTACCATCAGAGTAGTCAAAACACCTCCAGTAGTGGCTGCAGCGCCGATTGCTGCCCTCTTAGCCACCAAACCTACGCTCACACCAACAATACCTGCCACGGCCCCAATCACAGCAGGCATCATTTTAATAGATTCGGAAGTATCTTTCCTATCCAATGACCTTTCGGTATAATAATTCGTTGTCTTAGTTTTCTCTATATCTAGTTGCGCCATCTCCTTAGCTTTTTCCAATTTAAGTTCTTCTAAAACTTTATCTTTTTCAATTTTCGTAATCTCTAACTGACTCTTAAGATTTGCTAACTCCATGTCCTTTTCATGAAGGTCTTTAGTCATTTGTATTTTAGTATTTTCAAGACTAATCTTTTCATTATTAATTTTATTCAATTCTAATTTCATATTAGCATCAAAATTACCATGATTCTTAGCATACTCATAACTAGAATAAAAGTGATTCTCTTCAGCTTGACTGAAAGGAATAATTTTATCTACCAATTTATATTTTTTAGATACCGTATTATTTTCAAAAACATCCTTTAATTCAAAATTAAATATATGAATTCCATCACTTAGATTAGGATTTACTTCAGATTTAACAGTTTTAATCTCATTACCAAACCAATAATAATAATTACAAGATCCACCACTATTATTAATAACCTTAATAAAATTACCTTCTTTAACATCATTTTCTTTAAATAAAGTAGAAGTCTCAAAATCTAAATTCGTAGAAGATACAGATTTTACAGGACAGTTATCATATTCACCAAAATAGAATATATCGCCAGTTTGTTTTATCCTGCATAGCATGTGACTATCATTAATTAACTTATCCGCATCAATAAAATAAATGATTAAAACTTTTATCTTAATATCTTTATTAGCTCCATTAATGATATCAAAATAGTCAATATTATTTTTAGACAGTAATGCAATAAACTTAGTGAAATTATCATCAATACTTTCAAATTTATTATTAATTAAATGTTGATGCATTTTATTCAAAGTTTCATAATTTAAATTATATTCGCTAACTATAACAAGCTTATTTGCACAATGATTATAAATACTATTCAAAATTTCATCATTGTTTTTTTCTTGATTAGTCGGTTGATGAAACTGGGGCATTATACCGTTCAATGTCCTATATCCATTTAGAAAATTAATTAAATCATGGACACCATTAATATTTATTGGGAATTTAAATCCCTGTCTATTAACTGCGGTTATATATTTTTGATTAGTAAAATTAAAATATCCAGTTTTAATTTCCATACTCGCTGGATTAAAATTATCCTTTCTATTCATCTGCGAGCTATCATATCTAGAATCATCATAAACTAAAGCACCAGTGACAAACATATATGCATTGGCACTTAACAACTGATGTCTAGCTACAAATGGAGATATTTTATCTGCATATATATTATCCCCAATAATAAACTCCTCTTCTCCCCTAGAGTTTATTTTCTTATAAGAATCTCCCATGTTTTGTATATTAGGTACCGGATTAATGCCGTCATTGGAAATGACTTCGCCATTCCTAACAATCATCTTGTTAGGATCAATGATATTACCGTGACTGTCACGCATTTTGATTTCTCCTGTAAGTGATAACATTATAATAATATATGATTGAACCTAATTTGCAATTTAAAAAAAGACTACTAGGACATATAGTCCTAGTAGTCGAATATTAACTTAGTGTGCCTTTCATTGGGTCAGTAGGATCTTCTAACATTTGAGATACTGCTATTTTCATTACTTCCCAACTATTTACAATAGCTATTTTCTCATACGGATTTAGTTCTCTATCACCAGGTTTTAACTCTTCCATATAAAATTTAGATACAATATCATCGCTATCGTATCTAACTACACCTGTCATTACCTGACGCCAGTCATAATGGTCTTCACCGACTTTTTCAGGCTCGACATCAACATACGTATCACTATAACCATTACACCTTTGCTCATGATATAAAGTTCTTACTTCAGGACATGCCATTAGCCATCTTTGCATAGTCACTGTAGCTAATTGAGAATCTTCAATATTGTTGATTTCATAAATAATATTTTCTTGTTTAGTATTCTTAGCTAATTTTAATGCATTCATTACACGCATCATAGTAGCTGAACTTTGTAATTGTTTATATTTTTGAGCAGCCTCTTGGAATAAATTCTGAGCCGCTCCAATAATAGTACTAGGTATTTGACTCAAATTAGATTGTATAAACTGCATAGTGTTTACATGTTGAGTCGGATATAATAAGCCGTCCAACTCAATATCATTACCAGTTATGACTTGAGCTTGGAACATATCAATCTCCTGTATTTAACCATGTAGATATCATAGATATTAATGGCTTTGATAACATTAAATGTCCTGTCAATTTAAAAGGACTAGTCATTTCATGAATATTTCTATGAGTAGATAATGGATACCACAATTCATATAACTTATTATCCACACTCAAAGCACCATTCATCTCATCGCCATCAAAATCTGCATTATATAGACCAGTCAAAAGAATAGGCAGTCCTATAGTGTTATCAGTTAAATCTTTCTTAATTTTTGTAATATACAATAACTGAACTGATCCCATTAACAAAGTAGGATTTCTATTAAACAAACAAGGTATAGCTTTATTAGGACTCTCTTCAATTAACTCATCTAAAATCTTTTCCATTAAAGGATGTCTTTCATTGACGCACATGTTAATAAATCCCATTGCGTCATTATGATCATACTTCATTTTCAATAACTTATTCATAATATGAACTCGTAATGTACCGATAGCTACTCCCCATGGTATATGAATTTCATCATATCTATGAGACTGAGTAAGCGAAGTAATTACAGCTCGAAAAGAAAAGTGTGTTCTAGTACTAAATATATGATGTCGTAAAATACCTTCTTTTGGAGCTAAATATAGTTTATAAAATTCTACATAATAACTACTAATCATAATCAAAGCTTTAACTGTTCTATCCATTCTAGTAATAATGGATTTATCAGCCATTTTCTTATCAATACCAGCCATCAAGTTAAATGCCGATATTGCTATTTGACTCGTCTTATCCATGTAAGAACTATTTTTAACTTTTTCAATAACTAACAAGTCTTTATGTGGTATAGGAATATAATCACTAAAGATTTTATCCCCATTATCTCTAATCAAATTAAATAGAAAGTTATCTCCATCTTTTTTATGTTTACCAAAATTAGGTAAATTAATTAATATATTTAAAATCTCATAAAAGTTCTCTACAAAGTTATTATATCCTCTTGCAATATTAAAAGTCTTTATATAATCAAATATCTTATTCCCTTTTTTAGGTTCTTCATATTTAGTATAAATTAAATAATCAATAATATTAAAATCTTTACTCTTAAATTCTTCACGTAACATATTTAAAATAGTAGGATTAATTAGTTTAGCTACTCCTACTGGAGATTTTAACCAGAATATAGGCTCAATCTCTGTAGCACTATTATTTTCTACAACAGTGTTACATATATCACATATCTGACCAATAGCATACTCACCTATCAATGCTCCACATTCACATTGAGGTAAAGTACTAATTTTATCTGAACTATATTCAGTCAAGAATTGTTTAATCAAATCCTGTCTTTCTTTTTCTGAATAAAATTTTAATTCATTAAGAATAATAGGTGGTTTATGTAGTTGTTTGATCTTTTCGTCAAAGTTCACTAGCTCCAAGTAAATGGCCATATTCTCTCCTTTTCAAAAAGTTAAAATCCCTATATTACTATAGTAATATATGTTTATTTATTATTTGTATTTTCTTAAAACATTTTATCACAGTCACTAATCAATATAGTAATATAGGTCTAAAAGACTATTAGGACTAAATTGTCCTAATAGTCTATATTAAAAAACCATTTTTAAGATCACATACCTCTTAAAAATTCCCTTATATACTTATCATCATATTCTTTAATTTTTTCTAAATCTAAATAATCGCTACGGTTATTTGCTTTTCTATTTGATTTGTTCATTTTATATTTTTTCATCTTTTGTTCATCTTTATAAGGAGAAAATGTTATAGCATAATGAGGTTCTTCTACAGAAACTGATTCTTGACCTTCTTTAATAAGTTCTTGACATATTACTTCATGAATCAGTTTATTCATAAGAAGATAAGAATCATAAATATAATATCCAGACTCTTCTATCTTTTCTTGTAAAGCTATCAGCTCTTTATAAAAATAATAAGGCTCAACATCAAATTTTACTTTAAAATAAATAATGTCACAAAATCCCGATATACAGTTATCAATATGTTCATTTAATTTTCTTAAAACATGAGGACGAATATTTTTTAACTTTTCTCTATTTTCTATAAACTTTTTAGCACTAATAAGATTTAAATCACTATTATTAAATATTAATTCTAAGTCCTGCATTTTGATCTCCTGGAAATTTATCTGACAAATAATGTCAAATAATAGAGATTAAAAATAATTTTTAGAAAAAATATAGACACTCAGGACATTGAGTCCTGAGTGTCTATTTAGACTACATCAATTACTGAGCGCCCATGCTTCCAGTTACGAAGTCACTGGGGATGTTAAATCCACTCTGAGCGATGCTGGAAGTGTAACTATTGACATTGTTAAAGTCAATAGAGACCTTGTTCAGTACGTCAGGTAGATTCAGTACGTCGATAACGACTAGTACTGGCAGGTTGACGATGTGTAAGAAGGAAGGCTGTACAGTCAGTTCCTTAGACACCTGTCCGTTACGAGAGATCGGAATGGTCAGAGTCAGTTCAGGCTTCCAGCCCATGCAACCGAAGTGTAGAGGATTCGGAGCACTATTCACATCACCATCAAACACACCAAAGGAGATAAAGATCTTGCCACGTACACGGATGTCAAGAGAAGACACCACGCGACAAGCAAAGTCATTACCAAGCGTACGTAGTTCGCCATTGATCTGTAGGTAACGGCTGATTACAGGGTCGGTACCGATGATCACAGTAGGAGGAGGAGGTACAGCACCACCACTCATTACTAGAGCTGCAGCAATGTACTCGGAGTCCTGGTATGCGCGATAAGCAAAGTCACGGATACGGTTAATGATCACAGATACAAGGTCGTCGATACGCTGTGAAGACATCACAGAGTCAACAGCCTCGGCCATATCCAGAGTAAAGTTCTGGAAGTAAGGCTGTACAAGATAACGACCAACGCCCAGTACTTCAGGCCAGTTATTGGTAGAGTAAGAACCCGTTAGACCACGAACGTCTACATAGTTGCTTAGTACTTCAGCAGCCTCAAGTAGAGTGGTAACAGCATAGTTCGAGGTACGAATACGAGTAGCTGTAATTAGTGCGCCAAGGTCAGTCGTGTCAGTGCCACCATCGGAGTTGACAGGACGAACAGCAGTAATAGGAGCACGCATTGGGATGTTATAAAGCTGCGTGAAATAGGTAATATCGAATAGCTGACCGCGTTGACGACGGTTCAGGTTGGAGCGCCATGCAAAGAGGTCATAACCTATGATCTGACCAGAGTTAATGCCCTGCATGATCTGCTGACCAACACCAGAAGTCAGACTGACAGGATTACCATTGGCATCTACCAGGCTGTTCAGGCTGATAGAGTTACCATATACGACAGTGTCACCAAGTTCAATGTTGACATTGCCGTTCATTTCAACATCCATACGCAGAGCATAGTTACCAGCGATTAGCTGCTGCAGGAATGGATTGGTAGGAGCAGATCCATCAACAGTTGTAACATTCGCATTCATTAGTAGTGAACTCGTACGGAAGTTCAGTACCATGATACGATAGTTCTGTTGAGGATTGTAGATGAAGTTACTGTAAGGTAGTTCCTTAGTACTGAAAGCAATAACGTCAGTATAGGTAGTGCCATTTACAGTAGACTGGAACTGTACATAAATACGGTCCAGGTTAATAGCAGGCTCGATAGAGTCAGTGACGTCCATCATGCCAGCCTGTAGGAGCTGCTCAGTCTGAGAAATACCTAGCAGAGAGAACTTCTGGCCTACAGCTAGAGGAGCAGTTGTAATAGAAACATTCTCTACTTCGACGTTGTAAGGAGCAACCTGGTTGGAGCTTACAAACATCGGAGAAGAAGCACTCGTGTAGACAGGATAAATACGAGTAAGTTCGTTACGCAGAATCTTCCAGTCTGTTAGAGCGCGGAT
>ERZ1669250.379-NODE-379-length-21198-cov-19.711961_pt1 | contig 21198 bp, 20 predicted proteins | sample MGYA00579295_ERZ1669250 | MGnify/ENA primary metagenome ERZ1669250 (study PRJEB41166, sample SAMN08046056) | hot springs metagenome | biome: hot spring; feature: acid hot spring; material: thermophilic sediment; isolation source: thermophilic sediment from acid...
ATTGCTTCATATTGCTGTTTTTGTTTAAAATTTTGTTGGTTATTTTTATTAAAATTATCATTAAATGGCAGTTCAATCGCCTCCTTTGTCCCTATATTCATAAGCGGCCATGTTTATAGCCACCCTTATATGTTTATAAATATTCTTATTAATAATTTTTTCCATCAATTCATAAATTGCCTTTTTCCTCCTGTCTTCATCCTTTTCATTTTTATAATAATTCCTAGAAAGATAATAATATACATGAGGATCAGGAATTGTTATTTCTTTTCCCGGTACAAAATTTTCCGTTAAATAGGGGTTTTTATAGTCTAAGACAAGCAGATAATAGAGAAACTGATTTGATAATTTCTTATCGATTACTTTCTCTGATAAAACATTCCCTAATTCCTCCATATTGAAATAATCATCCCATGAAAGTATTCTATCAAATAATGTGATGGAATTCTTATTTCTCGTGTATTTTGTGCAGTTTACCGATTTCGATTTCTTTAAATTCTCTTCCGCAGCCTCTAATACAATTCTAGGAGGAACATTTCTGTTAAATGTAACCATTCCTGCCGAAATTGATAATCTATCAAGTGAAAGTTCTGAAACCATCGTCCTAAAATCACTTACAAATTTGAACATCCTCGTGATCTTGCCGATGGCAACAACATCATCTCCTCCCGAGTATACTATATAAATGTCATTTTTCTTTGCAACCCTGTCAAGAAATTCTGAAAATATGTAATTGGTGAAAAATGATTGTGTGGCGTATTTGCTTATGGTAAAATTCTCATAAGGACTTGCAAATAGGATTGCATTGTCATCTAGGTCCATTTTTAATAGGGCTAATGGGAGATACTTATCCTTCTTCACCTCACTGATGGCAAGCTCCTCAAATGTTTTTACCGAGAACTCATTCATTTCTGATCTAGGAGCATAATTTGAATTGTGGACAATACATGTTCCATAATCGCCGGAATCAAAAATTTTCCTGCTGTATTTATTGATCCAGATTCTCTCAATTATTTCTTTCTGGTTAATAAACTCGTTTTGCTCATCGATTATTGTTGAATAATAAACTGTATCGCCAAATTTTGCCACGAAATTAGCTTTACTCTGAGCTTCCACTGAAGTTACAATTAATTCGTTACTTTTAACAAGCATCCTTCCTATATTTTCCTCATTATTACAGATATCACACCTGTCCTTATTATTCTCCGTTAATTTGATTAATCTTATTCCACATGCTTCACAGATATCATTGTTCTCAATTTCCGATCCCCTATCGGGGAAGAATACATTATCGTAATTTTCCTCATTTATAATTTCATTACCTATCTTATTTTTTCTTGCCTCGATTTTCCTTATTACGGGCCCAGTCAGTTTCCTGAACTCTTTCCCCAATTTTTTTCCTTCATCTTCTTCCAGGAGATCCTCTATGCTGAATTTATTCCAAGCAAGTGCTATACCAAGCCCTCTATGTTCCTTTAGGAAATAGGTTTCTATATCATTTCTTAGCTTTGCCAGCTTTTGCTCATTTTCTATACTATATGGTGCTATTATCCAGAATTTACCGCCCACGGTAGAAACTATGTTGAATCTATAAAGGTCAAGTTCCCTCAATATATGAAGAGATACCAGCTCTGTCAGTAAGTAAACTGAAAAGGATCTTCCCCTCAATCTCCTTGCCATACCTTCATCCGATCCCTCGGATTTCAGCTTTCTAAATATGTAGTTCTGTATACCCTGAAATTCTGCGCCTATCAAAAGGAATGATTGATCTCTATCCCCGTTTCTGTATAAGCACAAAGATAGCGCCGCAGTTAATTTGAGATGGTCGTAAAGTGAAACTGTAGGATAGGAATAATAATAGGCAGATGGGACAAATCTTGTATATTCCTCTAGAATCGTCAGAACGTTGTTAATGTATTGTTTCCAATTACCTCCATAAAATTTCAGTTCTTTTAGATCGTGCTCCAGATTGTTCCATAATTGCCCTAAATAACCTCTGGGATTGGTTAATTTTTTGTTTCTTGAAATTGTTGAATTAGTTTCATCGGGCCAATTAAAAAATTCCTCAGGAAATTTGCTCAAATTAACCAGGGGAAGAATTCCTTCTATTCCATCTATATCTCTTGCTTTTGCATCACATCCGCGAATTTCATTAAGTTCTTCCTTGGAGATTGAACCAAATGGATTTTTCATATACTGTTCATTTTCATTCATATATTCTTTATCTCTATCTTTTCTATCATGACCTGCAGATTTTCTATCAGCAATTTTAAGGTAGTTTAAGAGAGTTAAATTAATCCCACTATAGGCATCGTTATGATGATTTCCAACTAGCTCAGCTATAACCTCTTTAACATTTCCTGGAATGTTACTCAATTCCTCCACGAACTTTCTACCTATCTCGGCGTGACTTTGATTTCCCCCGCTGGCTCTCTGCTTAATCTTACCTACATCGTGGAGAAGACTTGCAAGCACCAGTTCATATTCCTCTATTTTATTTGCGTCACTAGACATTTGCTAAAACCTCCCTCTTAGGATTTACAAATCCGAATCCCATACTATTTTTCTCTCCCAATCCAGCTTCCATTATGAAACTATAAAATTTCTTTGCCTCCCTGCTCAATTTTGTTTTTTCTAACTTGTACCAAGTAGTTCCAATAATTATAAAATTTGAATTAGATTTTTTCAAAGGTATGCTTACCTCCTTGTGAAAGCTCAAAGTATCAAACAATAGTTCATCATAATCAAATTCCACTCCATAAAAAGATCTCATCTTCTTGATGGCATTATCCTTAAGCCTATCTAGGAAAAAATTTAATGTGTCCCCCCTTCTAAACGAAAAATATCTGTTATTATCGCTTTCTTTATACAATACTACCGGGCTTCCACTTTCAAATACAATTTTATGCAAATTTAAATTAAAGACCTTAACAGAATTTATCTCTAGAACCTCATCATAAAGGTAAAATAATCCCCTGGAGCTGATATTTTCATACAGTGTCCTTATGAATTCCTCGTCAGGCGATGAAATTATTAGATTTTTTTCTTCACCAGGATTTAAATCACCAGAAGGAAATATATCGCTGAATGTGAAAAATTTGAAGGATTTATAATTGTGCAGATTCTCATATTTGGTACCAACGAGATATGAATATATGGCACTCTGTATGTAATATTTGTTAAATTTATTATAATCAATTGCTTTGCGGGATGACATTTTAATGGAAATTCTCATCCAAATTAATTAATAAGATGTATAATAAAAACTTTATTCATGTTATTAAGCAGCCGAGTTCCTGAATTACCTGTGTGATTTATCATTAAACAATAACCTAATCACCCTTCTTACTGAATATTTTAAGTATTTCCAGTGCCCCTTCTCTATCTATTTCGCTACAAGTTTCACTGGAGGAATACCTTATTAAAATGTCATCATCGTATTTAAAAATGCAAGTTATATTCCTTTCAAGCCCTCCGTGAGCAATCATATTTCTCTCATTAGGTAAATAACTACTTGATTTAACTTGATTGCATTTATCTAATATATCGCGTAATCTTATAAAACCTGACCATCCCTTATTATATTCTTTTTCGGTTTTTTCCAATTGATCAATTTCATTCCGTATCAAATCTCTTATTAATTTTCCCCCATACTTCTGTGCTACATCCTTTAATGATGTAATCCTGATACCGGTATCTTCAGCTAGGCAATTATTCGCTACTTCGCCACAAATTTTTTCTTCTTTTAGATTTATTGATTTTAATAGGTTTAGAAAGGAATGAAGCATATACAGGTTTCTAAAATATTCATTATCATAGGAATATTTGAATTCCCTTAAATTTTCTTTTTCATCTGCGTACAATTTAACTTTCAAATCGCAGTCGAATTTTTGAAGGACTGAATCTATGGGTTTAAAAATTTCATTTAAATAATTGAATTTATTTAAATAATGTATCAAAATGAATTGTCCAGCTTCGGCGGCTGAGCCTAATTTAAATATATCGTCATGTATTTTTTTATATTCTATTTCCATTTTCTGAGTATCCTGATTTTCTTTTGAGTTTAAATTAAAGTTTTTGACCAATAAATTATAGCAATCCTTAGGCTGGATAATTGTTGTTATTATATTGTTTAAATTGAAAACTTCTCCATCCATGGGCTCAGTATTGACGGGGTCAGAATTATAAACCCTTAATATAACCTTATTAAATACCCTTGAATATATTGCATTTAAAAGCGCATCATAAGTTATTATTGAGTAGTAGTTTATCCCATGCGTTATGTCGAGGAAGATCTCGACCTCTTCCCCCTCTTTGACATTGATCGATCTTAATTCATTATACAATTTTATGTAAATGTAATCCCTCATCATTGTAATTTTATATTTTTCATTCTTCTTTTCCCATGAATAGGAAGCAATGACTCCTTTGACACTTTCGTTTTTAGAATCTTTATAATTGCTTTTAAATGTCCCAAACCCAGGAATTATATAAATTGTACCTTTTTCTTCATTCTCGAAGTTTTTGATGAAATATGATATTTGCTTGCTAATATTTTCATTGAAATGCAACGCTTCTTTTAGTTTTTTGATATAATAATCATAAGAATTTCCTGATATATTAAAATCTTTGATGTGTTCATGATATATGGTGAATGGGACTAGTAAGATCCATCTATCAACATTTTCTGCTTTTGCAATTATGTGGGAAGAAATTTGACTTTTATCCTTGTATGGGGATCCGTTCTCAGGAGAAGGTTTGGTTAGGGTATAGCTATAGCTTACCTCTTTATATCTAAAATTCCCCAATAAACTTATCAATAATTTCATGAGTAATCATAATTCTCTTTCATAATAATAAGCGTTATGGAATTTTAAAAATGATATCAGATCAGCTCGAAGTTAACAAATTAACAAACTTATTTTAGAATTTTTATCAAAATATAAAAAGATGTAGAAATTGAAAACCATGGGGCCGGTCGGGTTCGAACCGACGACCACCTGGTTATGAGCCAGGCGCTCTACCAGGCTGAGCTACGGCCCCCAACCGCTATGGTTAATTCCATTATTAATTTTTTGATTTCCCGTTAACCTTGTGGTTGTAGGCTTCCAACACGTAATCTATGAACTGATCCTCGGGGTAAGCACCTACGAATTGCACATCATCGTTTACCACAATGTGCGGAACTGAGGAAACTCCCCACTGATCAGCCCATTCCGGGAACTCTATGGATTCAACCATGTCGCCAGTTATGTTGCTGTTTGCAATAGCGAACTTGTGGGCAACTCCCACCGCCCTTGGGCAGTATGGACATGTTGGTGTGACAAACACCCTTATGGTAATTGGTTCATCTATTTGCATTAGCTTCTGCTTAACCTCTTCATCCAGTTCTGGATCCTTCCTTGATACCCTTCTTATATCCTCCACCAGGGATGAGAACTCATACCCCATGGGTATTCCAATGTACTTTATCCTTGCATTGGCATTTGAGTCATTTGTTGTCACCACAGTTACGGGGGCCTTATCAATTCCCCACTTCTTTGATAGTTCATCTCCTACCTTATGTATTTCAACCTTTATTAGGTCACTTAGCTCAGCCAGTTCCTGTGCAATCTGAACTGTTTGCGGGCAATACTGGCAATCCTCGTCAGATGTGAATATAACGAGCTTGACTTCATCCTTCAAATTCTTCTCGAACTCTTCCTTTAGGAATTTCCTATCCTTTTCCTTAAGTAGTGGCATAGTTTCACCACAAGGTTATTAAAATATACTTAATAATACTATCGGTACTGACAGAACTAAAGGGTGTCATTTATTTAAAACTCGGTGCGATATGAGAACGTGAAATATATTGTTTTTGATGTGGATGGGACCCTTCTGAATTCCGATGCATCCATAGTAAGATGCATGAAGGAATCATCAAGAAAATATGGTTATGAGGTCACCCATATTAGGGAGAATATCGGTGTAAAGAAACTCGAGGACATACTTAGATTAAATGGTGTTGATGAAAATTTGATCCCTGCAATTATTGACGATTATAAGAGATGTTATGAAGAGACCTTTCATATTGATACAACTACCGTTGATGGAAGCTATGAAGTACTGAAGAAATTGCAGGTAAATCCATTGGGTATTGTTACTTTCAAGTATTACAGATTGACAAAAATGCTCCTGGATAAGTTTTTCCCAGAGATAAATTTTAATTACATTTTTTGCGGCGATTTCCCCTTCAAGATGACCGACAAGGCTGAAGCATTGAGAATTATTGTGGAAAATGCAGGAAATCCTGAAATTGTATACTATGTTGGGGATAGAAGAGAGGATATGGAAGCGGCCAAGAGGGCTGGAGTAAAAGGCATATGGGCTTCATTTGGTCTAGGTTCCTTAGACGTAGGAATTACATACGACTATAAAATTGACAGCTTCAAGGAACTTCTGGATATACTAGGATGAAAGTATCTTGAATCCGTTCTTTTCTATAATTTTCCTCAATTCTTCTGCTTTTTTGCTATCTGCCAATTCAGTGGTTTCAATCTCCGCTGTCTTATCCACAAATGATAACAATACATAACCAACCGTCTTGTCATTTTCTGTGATAGGATCGTTCCTTGCGAATTTTGAAATCATCTCCTCCATCATCCATTTGTCCTCCGGATCTATTTGTATCATCTCTTCCACTGCATCGACAATTCTCTCCTCAAGGACGCAAATGTTGGATCTGTCCCTGGGGTTGAAAGATAGCATTAACACATAGCATCTCATTTAAATCTTCCTCAACTTGAGTATCACATTGCTGCCTTGATGCTCTATCTCATGCTCAAAGCCGTTCTTTCGAACAAGATCATCCAGCACAGTGTCATCTAGATTCCATTTGGCTTCTGGAACAATTATGAGAACCCTTTGATCTTTTTTAAGTTCCCTTCCGGCAAGCCTTATTGCACCTTTGATGTACAGCGCTGGATCGCCGCAATTCATTTGCGATAGATCCTCCACCCTGTCAAAATCACCGTAATTGGTTTTCATGATTCAAAATAGGATAATAATAGAATTATTTTTTGTTTTTATAGGAGGTACTCTCCTATCTCGGCCATTAAACTCTTTTTCTCTTCTTCCTTTAATTTCCTAAGTGGGAATATAGGCGATGTATCCTTCTTGTATATTTTTTCTGCAAAGATTGCCATGTAAGCCTGTGGGAATGGATATTTTGACAGGGCATTCTTCATCTTGGATAGTTTTACCTGTGTTTCCTTTGCTTTCTCAATATTTCCCTCCTTGAAGTATTTGTATACAAGTGGGGATAAGTTGCTGAAGTTGGATGTTCCGCAAATTCCTCCCTTTGCACCTGCCAGCAATGATGGCAGCAGGAGATCATCCTGGCCTTGAAGGACTGTAAAATCCTTATCAGTGAGATATATAAATTCACTGAATGATGAAAAATTGCCACTGCTATCCTTTATTCCAATGAGATGGCTGTACTGTGACCTCAGCTTTCTAACAGTCTCTCCAGATATGCTGTTGTTCGTATTCTGAGGTATGTTGTATATTACCACTGGAATGTCAATTTTTGAAAGTATGGTATCGTAATAATTGTAAAGAGATTCCTGATCCATTCTGTGATAGTACGGTGTTACCACTGATACTGCATCTGAACCTAGCTCCTTGGCATACTCTGCCATGGTAAGGGTTTCTTCTAGCGAGTTCCTCCCTACTCCAGCGAGGAAGAACATGTTCTCCTTCTTCTTGTCCATGTAATACTCCAGAATCTTCACCTGGAACTCCACCGAAGTGATAGCAAATGCTCCCGTAGTACCCATAGGGAAGATGCCATTCACTCCAGCATTGGACAGAAACTCTATAAGGGAATCTACGGCATCATAATCGAGATTATCGTTGGATATGGGAGTTAAAGTGGGCGTTATAATTCCTTCCAATTTTGCCATGTCTTAAAATCCCTAACTCTTATTTATATTAAACGTAATTCCAGCTCCTAGAGGATCATGGAACACCGAAGTTGTTTTTCATGAATATGATACCTTCCCTGTTATCTTTTCTCAGGAAGCTGTTCAAGGTTTCCGTTTCCTCATAATCAAATACTACCCAAGTATCGTTAGGGACTGTGTAGGCATACACATCCGGCTTTATTACGGATTGAGGTTTATAAACTACCGTTGCCACTATTATCCTTTTCTCGATCTTATCCCTCAGCTGGCTAAGTACCGCTTCGATTGTCTTCCCAGTATCCGCTATGTCATCTACGAGTAAAACATAGCCTTCATTTCCTCGCAATTCATATTCGAACTTTCCTATATTTACAGAAGGCATGGGCACTCCATCATCCGTATAATAGCTTGCCTTAATGGAATAAACCTGTTTTACGGTGAGGAAATCGCTCAGAAGCCTCCCTATTACCATGCCTCCCCTTTCTATATAGATTATTGCGTCCGGCTTTCCATATTTTTTAATTATTTCCTTAGCCATTTTCCTTGCATGTTCCTTTAAATCGTGGAACTTTAGGGCTTCATATCTTCTCCTCTGCTTTTCAAAATTGAAAAATTGTATCCATTCCCTTGCGCTCAGCAGTAGATTCTCTGTTATCCCGCTTTCCTTCAATCTCTTTGAAAGGACAACGGTATTTGGCATAACCAATGAGGATTTATTCATCAGATCTTCATTTTCAAATAACTCTTCTGGGCTCCCATCGAATATTTTGATCCCGTTATTCAAAACTAGAACCCTTCTGGTATATTCCGCAACTATTCCCATGTCGTGGGTTATAACCAATACTGAAACACCACCGTTATAAAGATCGGACAATAGGTCCATAATTTCCCTGGCTCTCTGAAAATCTTGGCCCAATGTGGGCTCATCAACAATCAATATGGATGGGTTCATTATGAGAGATAGCGCAAGGGCCAACCTTCTGGATTCCCCCCTGCTCAGCGTGGTTATCTTGCTATTGCTTTTTCCTGCAAGGCTGACCTTTTCCAATGTTCCTTCAATCAATTTTTTCTCCTCATCTTCTGGCAAACTTAGCTCCTTTATTGCTTCCCTTAAAATGTCCCTCACGGTGAAATCCTGGGGAATTCTTTCTGGCAACTGGGATGCGTATCCAATGAAGTCTGGCATTTTCTTTAATCTTCCTTTATACTTGAAGCCGTTTCTTATTTGGATTGTTCCGGTCCAGCCCTCCAATTCGCCTGCCAGTATTCTTGAAAGTGTTGTTTTGCCAGAACCATTAGGCCCTACCAGAGCTATGAATTCACCCCTTCTTATCTCCATGCTAAAATCATCCAGAGCCTTGTGTTCCCCATCGTAGGAAAATGATAGATTGGAGATGGTTAGTAGAACTTCACCTTTCATGTTGCTGTCTCTTTCAACTTTGAAACCTCTAATACCCTGGAAATCCCTCGGCAGTTTACCGGTGGACAGAAGCTCTCTTATTTCCCTGAATTCTCCCAGCTCATCTGCAGAATCCAGTTCATTGCTATTATTAACGGATTTCAATAAGCCATTTTCCAGTATGGCAATCCTATCAGTTACTTCCTTTAGGAAATCGACCTCGTGTGATGATATAACCGCTGTAATAGACCTTTTGCACCTTAGAATTTTCAGAAATTTGGAAAATTCAATTTTTCCCGCTGGATCCAGTCCAGAATTTGGGTCATCTAACAGTATTATTTCCTTACCAGACCAGACCATGGCTAAAACAACCAGCGACTTCACCTTCCACAAAGGGATTTCGTATAATTCCTTATCTAGAATATCGAAGAATTCTTCAAAACCCGTTTTCAAGAATTCTTTAAACTTCATGGAATCAATTTTACCTAATTTTGATGAAATTAGGTCTAATGCCTTAATTCCTCTTTGGATTTGAGGTTCTTCGCTTCCCAAGTAGCCTATTTCTTCCATTAACTGTTTATTTATTTCCAGCACCGAATCATTCAACCTTGAAAGTATCTCATTACCTATGACTATACTTCCACTGAAATAGTCCTTTTCCCTACCTTTTGGTATGCTAATTTCGCCCGGAATTTTACCGGCCAATGCCAATAAAAGTGTTGATTTTCCTGAGCCGTTTGGTCCTGTCAGGCCCAGAAATTCACCTTCATTTATCCTTAAATTTACTCCCTTCAGGACGTAGTCTTCCTGCCTGGAGGTCAGGGTGGGGTATCTCCATTTTAGGTTTTCTATGGAAATAGATTTCATAGCCAAATCCTTATGTTGTGATAATAATTAAGTTTTATAGGGGTCCCGGAAAACCTTTATTATATGACTCGCAATATGTTAATTCCATGACTCTGGACAGCGTTTCGCTAAAAAATAGAATCATCAAATCAATTTCCGTAGCTGAGCTATTCAGAGTCATGGGAAGGTCTGGCATATGGATATTCCTCCCCGTTTATATGCTTTTGAAGTTCAGCAACCCATATATATACATAGTATTGGGATTTGTAATTCCATCATTGATTGAACCCTTCATAAACCTCTTTGGTGGCAACCTCATTGATAAGTATGGCAGGAGAAGGCTTGCGTTACTCTTGCCAATCATGAATTTTTTCATTTTCCTTTTTCTTTTCTTTGCCATACGTTATTCGCTTAGCATTGTGTTTCTGGAAATACCCTTTATTGCAGTTGGCCCATTGGCAAGCCTTCAGGCCACCGTGGATAATGTAATCATATCCGATGTAACCCATGAATCTGAAAGATTGGATTCCTTTTCCTATATAAGAATAGCAGCCAATATTGGCTTTTCGTTAGGGCCTACTTTGGCTGGATTTAGTATTGCAATTAATTACGATTATCTTCCCATCATTCCCATGTTGGCGGAAATCATAACTTTCATTATCTATTACACAAATGTAAAAGAAACCCTAGCACCCCACTTGAAGAATTCTGAGAAGCCACTAATATCATTCCCAAAAGACGATAAGAAGTTCATATTCACTGCAATTCTGGTATCTCTCTCCTTCTTTTCACTGGGGGCATGGGGTTATATACTGGCACAATTCCTGTCCAAGGGCTACAGCATCAACTCTTTCTTAGTTGGGCTATTGTTTGCAACTAATGGTGTAGTTGTTTCTGTGTTCCAAATACCCACAAACAGGATTTTCAAAAGATTCACTGATGGAGAAAGGATAGCCATTGGGCTTCTCATTTATTCTGTCACGTTCTTTATCATAGGGCTTACCAGGAATTACTTCATCCTCCTCATAGACATTGCCATTTTAACCATAGGTGAAAATGTGATATCGCCTTCCACATTAACTCTAATTTCTAAAATTTCACCTCCGGAGAGAAGGGGCGAATATTTTGGAGGTTATTCTCTTTTAAATAGCGTATTTTCACCAATTGCACCTTTATTTTATGAATCTCTCCTCTTCAGATTTTTAAATGCCCCGTTATTGCTCTGGGGGATTGTAGCTGTCCTCCCCTTCCTCACTGCCATCCTCTTCATTATATTCCTCAGAAGGGTTTGACCCTTCCACAAGTTTCTCAAGCGTGGATTTACCTGGTGGCAATACAGGGTAGATTAACTCTTTCTCAACATTCAGAAAGTCAGATACCTTATCCACAAGATCAGTCTGTTCTCCAGGGATTATAACAGCATATGGAGGTTTCAGTGCTGATGTGGGTGCTGAAACCACATATTCCCTGTTTTGATATTTCTGAAATCCTATGCCAAGCTTTAGTTCAAGGTGTGTTACATAATTCTTTTTGCCCCTTATGATCCATGCGCCCCTTGGCACATATTCACCAGATTCCGGTGTTTTACTAACCTGACTTTTTGTAACATAGAAGACTGAACCGTTTCCAAATCCAGCATTCCATGCCTTGCTCATGCACCAAGCAAACTGAGCCGCCTCATTGATGCTTATTTCAGTAATGCCGTTGATGTTCTTCAAAACCACAGAGGGTGCACCGTGTATATCAGCATGCAAATAGATATCCTTCTCATCGAGATATTTCTTGACCACGGAATCATTGCTTTCTGCATCTTTTCCAGCAAGTACAAGATTTCCTTCAGATGTAATGAACCACCTGTAGTTCTGGAAAATCCTCTGCGAAAGCTTTTTCTTTTGCTTCTTTGGCTTCTGCTTGAAGTCCTCCACATTTATCTTTTCAAGCTTTGACCTAATTTTCTTGGATGCATCGTAATAGCTATTGGCATTTTCTCCCGCAGACTTATCCATGTCTAATTCTATCTCTTTCCCATCCAGTTCTACCTTCACTCTTCTCCTTTCAAAGTCTACCCCCTGCCTAATTTCACCCCTCCTGGCCCTTTGTAATAAATCTTGTATTTCGCTGAAATGTATCATTATTAAATTCCCGATCTCCTTCAAATTTTCAGCTTCCTTTTCAAGCCTCTCCATGTCCCTCTTTATTGCCAAATATTTATCTGAATCTGAAGCTGATAGGTTATCATAAATTTCCTCCAGGGCTTCCCATATGGGCTTTGGGGTTATGTCTTCATCAGAACAGTGGGATTTTATTACAAGATATTTTTCACCATATATGTAGATATTCATTTTCTTGGATTCTTGCACTATGTTATTTGCAAATTCCTTGAGCTTCGGTAAGTTATCTATCAGATCCCTATTGCTATTTATGGGAATTCCCAGATAGCATAGGGCTTCCTCTGCATACTTTGATAGGCCTATTTTAGCAGCCAGAGTTCTAACAGGATCCCCTGTGGATTTTGATATAACATTGACCCAATCAAAATCCTCTCCCAGGAAATCTATGATTTCTGGACTAATGAACTTTCCATTTATCATAGATCTTCTCTTCAGTTCCTTTATCTTGAACAAAATTTTCTCATCATCGTAGACAACGAAATTCCCGCCACCCATGAGTTCTATGGAAATTGAGTACCTGGGGCCCTTTATCACGATCCATCTGTCGGTGCCTGGATCCAGAACATCAAGAATTTTGAAATCCTCCAGGATTTCGATGTTCTTGCCGTCGAATATTCTGTTCTCTCTTGAGAAGAAAAGTGCATCAGGTAGATAGAAATGCAGGTAATATGAGTCCAATCCACTCTTCCTAATTTTTATGGATATGGAATTGTTTCCAAGGAAACCCTTGGCAATGTAACCATCCTTGTATTTCCTCATGAACTCTGCAATACCCTTGACTTCTGCAAAACTCAAATTGAATTTCATATTAAATACACCATGGGATCGTTGAAGGGTGCAAGCGCCCTCAGGTTGTCCAACTTGAATCCTCCTTCCCTTAAAATTCCGTGGACAGTTTGAATGGCAAGCTGTGGAGTATTATTTACCTTTGAAAGATGTGCAAGTGCAATGCTCATGCTGTCATCAACTGTCCTTGAGAGTATCATTCCTGTCTTCCAATTGCTCAGGTGGCCTCTAGGATTCCTTATCCTTCTTTTGAGATACTCAGGGTATTTTCCATTGAGCAGCAAGTTTACATCATGGTTTGCTTCGATGAATACCAATTTCGATTCCCTAATTTCCCTTTCCAGTAAAATATCTGAATCCCCCAAATCGGTAATTACTCCGAACTTAGAATTACCCTCCTGTATAAAGTATGCAACCGGATGCCTAGCATCGTGTGATACTCTCACTGCCCTAATTTGAAGGCCCGATATTTCTAAATCGTCGCGCTCATCAAGGAACACATCTATTGGAACTCCCATCTCCTGGTATTCTCCATAGCCTCCCCTCTCCTGCACATAGATGTCGGAGGTTTCATATGTCCCATAAACCTTGATTTTTGTGAATTTTTTGAAAACTGGTATACCTGAAGCATGGTCAGTATGGCCGTGGGTAACCAGCAGACCACCAACCTTTTCAAGTGGTATATTCTTCATGGCAAGTGATTTGCTCAATCTTGAGAATGAAATGCCGTTGTCTATTATTATGCAACCCTTTTCCCCGCAAACTACTGTTGCATTGCCTGAACTTCCCGAGGCAATTGAAGTAACAATCACTAAGTTAGGTAATATACTACATTATTAAATAGGTTTTACAAGTTCTATGCTAATTTAGGAATATTTTAAAATCCAATCCCCTTTAATAGAAAGAGATAATAGGGAATTGATGCGATCTCGAGCTGAATGGGAGCCACTAAGGGATGTAATGATGCATAGGCCATCGATTGAAATTGAATATGCCATGCTGGCGCCTAAGCCTTTCCTTTTTGAAAGGGTGTTCAGTTCAAGGGATGCCATAAAGGAGCACGAAAATCTTGAGAAGATTTTGAAGGAGAATGGCGTCAATGTCCTCCTGCTTGAAAATGAACTAATAAAGAAGGCAGATTCATCCAGCGATTTTAGAAGGAAGCTTGAAGAGAAAGTTTTGTCCATAGTAAACTTTTACGGTACCAAGGAAGAGGTGCAGAAGGCAAGGGAGGAATTAGGAAAAAACATTGTTAAGATCGATAGCAAGACACTGGTTGATTACCTCATCTTGGAGCCTTCAATAAACCTTAAGAGTGATGTACAGAACAATTCAGAATATCCCACAGTATATTCCAACATTCCCCTTGCAAACCTATATTTCATGAGGGATCAGCAGGCCGTTGCGGACAGCGGATTGATAGTTGGGAACATGAGGAGGCAGCAGAGGAGCAAGGAACCTGAGATCACGGAATTTACCTTCAGGCATGTTTTCAATTATGATTATCCGTTCAAAGTAAATGGTCCTGGCTACTTTGAAGGCGGGGACTTTATGCCTGCTGGGGATTTTGCACTTATTGGCATAGGAAACAGGACAAATTTGGAAGGTGCCATGCAGGCCATGTCATCAGGAAAATTGGACTTTGACGAAGTTGGGATAGTGGAAAATCAGGTTTATGATTTCATTGGGAATGATTACATGGTTAATATGCACCTTGATACATATTTCAATTTGCCCGCAGACGGCATAGCCGTTACATCTAAGATATTGGCCAAAAAATCCAAATTAGATATTTATGGAAAGGTTTCAAAAGGTAAATATGAATTCTCATGGTCCACGACTTTAGAAGAATACTTAAAATCAAAGGAATTTAACATAATTGATTTAAGTCCTGCGGAACAACTCTCATATGCATCCAATTTCTTAACAATTAGAGATTCTAGAATAGTTGCGGTTAACACTCCCTCCGTGCTTAGGAGATTAATAAATGAGAAAATATTTGATCCCAAAACCCTTCAAATAGTAGAAGAAGAATTCAGGAAGACAGGAGAAGAAGGGATTTTCCCTCGCAGAAAGGAAATTAGGGATTTTGGTATTGAAGTAATAGAGGCCAAACTTTCAGAGCTCACAGGAGGATATGGTGGGGCCCATTGCATGACCGCTACTTTGAATAGAGGATGAAATTAGTATGACATATGTCAGACAAATTTAAATACCTATAATCATTATAATAATGTGGCAGTTCACAACCAGGATGGTAACACCATTTCAGCAAATCTCACCTTAACGTGGAGGAACAGATTAACATTCCAAAATATACAAGAAATTCTCTCTATTTCATCTTTAGTCATAACCTCATTTTATTTAATCTACTTGATTTTTCACGATCATGGCTTTCCAGTACTTTATGTTTTAACAAGCGCAATGACTATTATGCTCGTAGCTTCCATGGGCACTATAATAACTATCTCTTATCGTACCGAGAACAAGAATTCTCCAAAAATCGGATATGATTTTTCCATGATAATGCTTATTCTCTTGTCATCAGGTGTACTGGCATTCAATGAGATGTCTAAGATTGATCCGCAATTCGGTCTGATTAGCATATTTTATAGCGTATTGATTGTCCTTGAATTAATGAATATACTTGTTAGCTTCAATTCAACTCCCTAAAGATGTTTTATGTTCATTCGACGAAAATTGGAGATTTATCTCGCACAAAATTGCCATTCTTTAAATCCAATAATGACTGCTCTATTTCAGACCAATTATTCATCACAATTGGTCCATACCAAGCCACTTCCTCATTTATCCTCTTGCCTGATATGAATAGAAATCTTGACTTTCCCTTAGATAATATTTCAAAGTCAAATTCCTGTGGTCCTATGGCAAGTACATTTAAATTGTCCAGCATAATATTATTATAATAAACTTCCCCATTTATTGGTATTAGCAGAGAAGTATAACCCCTTCTATTTTTAATTTTAATACTCTCTGATTTCATTTCTATATCAAAATATGCGATCCCTGAGTCAGAGACCAGAATACTTTCCCCATATTTCTCTAAGTTTCCTGAAATTACTCTCGCTTTCACACTTTCATTTTCGACCATCTTAACATTTAGAGCATTGATGCTTCTGTAAGATGGCTTGGACATCTTATTTACGCTGGGAAGATTGATCCATAACTGGAATCCCCATAATTCCTTGCTATTTTTATCCCCTATGGGCATTTCTTGATGGAAAATCCCACTACCTGCATTCATCCACTGTATTTCTCCTGACCGTATAACCCCTCGATTTCCCAGCGAATCCTCATGCTCTACTCTTCCTTTCATTACATAAGTTATAGTTTGTATGCCTCGGTGAGGGTGCCAAGGAAATCCAGAAATGTAATCTTCAGGTCTGTCAGAACCGAAATAATCCAGCAGTAAAAAAGGATCAGTAATATTATAGTTTGCAGGGGAACCAAATATTCTTTTAAGCTTTACCCCTGCACCATCGAAAGTTTCGGTTCCCCTAAATATATGAAAAGTCAATTTTAATCCTCAAATCTTTTCTTCTTCCTTGTAGAAGTGTCCCGCCTTAACCCTCTCTTTGTTTTCTGTGTAAACATAAACTTTGCCTGATTCCTCGTCCCTAGTTATTTTATGAGATCCGTCACAGAAAGGTTTGTTCTGAGACAATCCACAGGCACAAATGTGTATTTCATAATCCAGTAGCTTTGAGCTGCTGTCAATTTTATCTGCACCGGGTACATCCCTTATTTTTATCCTATATGGTCCAGTTTTTTCATGTATTACAAATCTCATGAATAAGGATTTAATGGCGATTAAAATAATTTTTGTTTATTAACTTTATAAATAGAACCTTCTTATATACCCATCATGATAATCATGGGATTACCTCAGTTGAATCCTTGGTTGGATCGTATTTCAAATCCTCTAACTTTATGATATTTGACCTAACCAATTCATTGATTCGGTCTATTTCGCTTAATACAATCCCAAGATACTCCTTTGTTACTTGGTCTATTTCCCTCCAGCCATCTTCTCCCCAATACCTTTCTTTGTTGGCATAGAGGCATCTGCCACCACAATATCTAAGATACTGGCAATCTTTGCACTCCTCTGGATAATCATCATACACTAATCTAAACCCATCATTAATGTGCCCAATCTCTGACCAATGTTCATTTACAGCAATGGGGCATGAAATTATCCTGCCATCTGTGGATACGGTAATGCTTGAATAACCAGCCCCGCATGCAACACCCCTAAGGGTTGGAAAATAATGTGATGAAATCACCCCTAGAAAAGGTATAATTTTCAGAACCTCACCCCTCTCCAAATTTATCATGAAATAATCCATTAGTTTTCTTATCCCTGGGAGGTATGATGACCTAGCCCACTCTATGAAATTCCATCTTTCTGTCCAAACAACATTAAGCTGCCAGTGTATCTTATCAAATAATCCCTTTTCCAACAGATGAGTGACATCCTCATATATATCAGTCTTCTCCGTAACTGTCATCCTTGCGATTGTCTCAATCCCCATATTTTTAACGTAGGTTGCTGCTTCTATTACCCTCTTGTAAACCCCCTTCCCCCTCATGGCATCTGTAATATGTTCTCTACCGTCAATAGATAAGAGAACTACATTCAACCTTCTCCAGTACTTTTCAGGCAATAATTTGTAAAGAACCCCATTGGTTTGGATGCCAAATCTGGCAAATTCAATTCTATCCATCACATCCATTATGTATCTGTAATTTACCAAAGGCTCTCCTCCGTAAAATATTATGGTAGGGTCCCTGTCATCTTCTATTAATTCCTTCAGTTTATCTAGATCATAGCTTTCCTCATATGGAACCGTTTTGCTGTCAAATGAGCCTCCACAGTACTTGCATCTTAGATTGCATTTGCCTGTGGTCATTAAGAGCCATAGCATTTTTACCTGGGCTGATAAGCACTTGAATATTTATGGATTAATTGAATAAATGAGCTAATACCAGTGAGCTCATCCTTTGTTTTTAAATAGAATAATTAAACCCAACTATTCTTATATTCTTTAGCTTGCCCTTTTTTATTACCACTTTCTGCCTTCCCTTGTCTATGGCTCTAATAATTTCTCGCTGAATTGATATGTTTACTCCATCTGCAATTAATGTTGCATGATCCTGTGATACTTCTCTCTCTGATATCCTTGCTTCTAATTGATAATTAACTTGGCACATGTTGTCCCTGCATGGGCCTTCCCTTGTCACCAAGTATAAGATCAGCCATTTCCCCCTTAAATCATCAATTAACCTTTTGTCTATGACCAAGGATCCATTTCCCAAATCCAATTTAATATTCTCCTTTCCCATCCTAAGCTCCAATACAAGTGATTTGGAATAATAAGAATTTCATCAAATCTCTAGAGATGCAATTTTATCTCTAAAGTCCAGGAAATTTGATTTTTAATTAATTTCAATAACATTTCCTTTTATATTTAAATTCAATGCTATCCTATGCCGATTGACGTAGTCTGCGGAATGAAGGTCAAGGAGAGTACCCCATTTAAGAGCAATTATAATGGGAAAACGTACTATTTCTGCAATGAGCACTGCAAAATTGAATTCGACAAAAACCCATTAAAATACGTAAGGTAAATTGGTAAATGCCCACTGATCCGGTTTGCGGGATGTATGTTCCGGAAACCACCGAATTGAAAACTGTCATAGATGGAAACACCTATTATTTTTGTTCAAGAAGTTGCCAGCAGAAATTTACTTCCCCTGTCGAGGAACTAAAGAAATTAAAAAAGAGACTTATTGTGGCATGGAGTTTGTCACTGCCCATATTTATAATCAATTATTTTTTGCCATCTAATTTGTTCCATGGAATTCAGAATAAGTACCTTGCGATGCTTCTTTTAGCCATACCAGTTCAGTTTTATTCTGGATTTCCGTTCTATCATGGAGCATATCACTCCTTAAGAAATAAAATTGGAAATATGGATCTGCTTATCTCAATTGGTACTTTGACAGCATTCATATTCTCTGCATTCGTAACATTCTATCCACATAGTATTCACTCCTCAAGCGTTTATTTTGATGCATCATCGTTCATTATAACCATGATACTTACTGGAAATTATATAGAAAATATAACAAAGGAAAAGGCTGATAATTCCGCTAGGAAGCTTCTTTCTCTTATACCCCAGATCTCCCATTTGATAGATGAAGACGGGAGTATTCTGGATGTTCATACCGAGGAGCTTGCATCCGGGAATAACATACTTGTGAAGCCTGGCGAATTGATACCGGCCGATGGAATTGTATATGAAGGGATATCAGAAGTAGATGAATCCATGTTAACCGGTGAGCAGACACCTTCGCTTAAAACAACTGGAGATTTTGTATCATCTGGAACAAAGAACCTAAATGGCATATTGAAAATTAAAGTGAGCAAAACTGGAAAAAACACAACTATCAATCAGATCTATGAACTCATTCAAAGAGCGATCTCAGGAAGAGCCAAAGTACAAAGAATTGCAGATGTCTTCTCTGCCTTATTTATTCCTGTTGTCATTGCATCGGCCCTGATATCTGGAATTTTTTGGTATTTGTATCTTTCTCACATAAATTATCCTTATTACTTGGACATTGCTGTCTTAGCATTTGTTTCAGTAATAGTAATAGCTTGCCCCTGTGCCATTGGATTGGCAGGACCAATAGCCTTGCTCATTTCCTCTAATTATGCATCTGAAAATGGCATTCTCATAAAGAATACAAGCTCACTGGACAGACTAACCAAGGTAAATAGAATAATATTTGACAAAAGTGGAACATTAACAGAGCCAGAACCTAATATAGAAAAAATTGTGACTAAAGAGGGTTTTAATGAAGATGATGTATTGAAATTCGCAGCTAGCCTGGAAATATTCTCCAACCATCCTGTTGCAAGATCCATTTTCAAGCAAGCTCTTCATAGAAATCTACAGATAATTGAAGCAAAAAACGTTAAGGAAATTCCTGGAGTGGGAATAGAGGGAGAAATTCAAGGATCCAGAATATCCGTAAAGAGGAAGATAGACCCCTCATCTTCTGAGGTTTTAGTTATATTAGATGATAGATTGATAGGTGAGATATATTTATCATATAGAATAAGAGAAAGCGCATTTCCAACAATTACTCATTTAAAAAGAATGGGAATCAAGGTTACAATGGTTACAGGCGACTCTGAGATTGAAGCTAAAAGGGTTGCAGAAGTGCTTGGAATAGATAAGATTCATTCGCGTGTCCTCCCTGAAGGAAAATCACAGATAATCAAGAATTATCAAATGAATGGCGATTATGTAGCATTCGTAGGGGACGGTATAAACGATGCCATTGCCCTTGAAGTGGCAGACGTTGGAATAGCCATGAGTTCAGGTAGCGATATTGCAAAGGAAAGGGGAGACATAATTTTGGTAAACAACGATTTAAGAAACATAATATTGGTTAGGATCATCTCGGATAAGACCATCGATAAGATTAAACAGAATATTGGATGGGCAATAGGGTATAACGCTTTCCTTATCCCAGTAGCTGGGGGCTTACTAGTACCTGTATTTGGTATTGGAATATTTCAAATATTGCCAATTTTAGCTGCTTTTGCAATGGGAATGAGCTCTTCATCGGTCGTAATTAATTCAATTATGCTGAGGAGGAATATTGAGAAGAAATGGAATCATATAAAAAGCGGTTTAGACATTGCATAATAGTAGAATATTTAATTCGATATATGCAATCAAAATTTATGTTAATTGCGAATTTAATATTTCTAAATGGTATGCCTTTTTATTAAATCGGTGCTACTTGCAATTGGGGTATTATTGTCCTTAATTAACGATTTAAATTTGAATTTGAATTCCATTTCAGCTATATTTCTTGGTTTAATCCATGATGTAATTACTTATGAAGATGATTCTGTTATTAAATCAAATAAACCATTGTACTTCTCATGCGGTATGCTGCCAATATTTTTGGTGACTAATCCTTTAATCATCCTTTTTATCAATAAAATTGA
>ERZ1669250.381-NODE-381-length-21166-cov-6.764009_pt1 | contig 21166 bp, 13 predicted proteins | sample MGYA00579295_ERZ1669250 | MGnify/ENA primary metagenome ERZ1669250 (study PRJEB41166, sample SAMN08046056) | hot springs metagenome | biome: hot spring; feature: acid hot spring; material: thermophilic sediment; isolation source: thermophilic sediment from acid...
AAAATTTTTATTTTATTATTTAATTTTTTATAAATTTATTAAACAAAGGTTTCATATTATCCTCTTTATCTATAACAAATATGGACGATAAAGAGATAGAAAAATATATAGATGAAATATACAATTTACTTGGAGGTAACGTTTCAAGAGAAGAGATAAAGAAAATTTTTGATTCTTGGTTAAAATTTCAATATTCCCCAAAAACTATAAAGGAAAAGATATTGCAAAAATATGCTTCCATGAGGATAATGAAAATTTCTGAAATTAAAGATGAAATGAGCAGCATAAATGTAATAGGAAAAATTTTATCATTAAAAGAAAACGAAAAAGATGGGAAAAAATTTTATCTTGGCCTTTTGGGAGACGAGACAGGTGTGATTCCTTTTCTTTTGCCAGGGAATTATAAAATAAACGTTGGAGATGTTATAAAAATAAAGAATGGGTATGTAAAATCGTTTAAAGATGTTTTAAGAATTTATGTAGGCAAATCTGGGAGCATCGAAAAACTTTCAAACGTCGATATTAAAATTGCAAGGCCGCAATCAACGTTTTACACAATAGACAAATTAAAAGTGGGTATGAAAAACGTAGAAATCAAAGGAAGAGTCATAAATTTAAAAATCTCAACTGTAAAATCGAAGAACATTTACAGAGGGGTCATAGCAGATTCAACAGGGGGAATCCACTTCACATCGTTTGGATTAGAATTGAAAGAGAATAATAATTATAAAATAACTAATGCGTTTGTAAGGGAATATAAAGGCAGGCAAGATTTAATAATAAATGAAAATAGCATTGTTGAACAAATAAAAGAGGATATAGACATATTTATAAAAAAGGTATCGATGGAAGAGGCATTGGAAAGGAATTTGCCTTATGCACCATTTGAAGGTATTTTGGTAGACGTGATGGACTCTACCGGTATAATTGCAAGGTGCCCAAAATGCGGTATAATTTTGAAAGGAAGGGAATGCCCAACGCATGGGGAGGTAGAGCCTATAAACGATATAATTGCGAAGGTTGTATTCGACGATGGTTCCCTTGCATCTCTAATGATGATTGAATCCGTTGGATTAGAAAAACTTCTTTCTAAAACAAAGGATGAAATTATGAAGGACATTTTAAAAACTCCTGGCCTTCCTGTCCTTAAGGATGAAATTGAAGACAAAATACTTATGAAACCATTTGAAACGTATTGTAAAATTGTTAAAAAAGATTCAAACAGGATAGTGTTATATCCATACATATTCAAGTTTTTGGTGGAGAAAGACCTTGATGATATGGAAAACAGTTTGAGGGGTGAATTATAATGCCAAGGGAGCCTGCATGGAGGGTATTTTCATTTGAATTTAATGATTCAATAATTTTGGAGAAAAAAGGTGAGGAAAAGGAGGCCCAATATATTTTAACAAAACTTGGTGCAAAGATAAACAGGGTTTTCATGGTAGGGATACTTGAAGATAAGAGGTCTGTTGCAAACGATTCAATGATTATTATAGACTTCAACGATCGATTTGGGAATGTGAAGCTCATGGTAGATAAAAATTATACGCCAAGTAAAGTGTTCAAATTCTTTTCAACTCATGAACCGCCAGAGCTGATATCATTTGTTGGTAAGGTGAGAATTTGGGGTGAAAATAACAATGTTGAATTGAGGGTTGAATCTGTAAGCAGTTCAAATGAATTCATATACAGGTATTGGAAATTGAAATCTCTAGAAAGTTTGATATACAGAATAAAGTTGATGGAACTTTCCATTCAAAGAAGTGAAAAGGAGTCATTGTTGAAAGAGGGGTATCCCAAAAATTTGGTCGACAATATTTTCCTTTCAATAGAAAAATTTGGGAACATAGACTTAAATGGGTACAAAAACCAGGTTTATGAAATTTTAGAAATAAAAAAGGAAGAGGGCATTGACAAGGAAAAGATAATTCTTGAAATAATAGAAAAATTGGATACATCCGGAAAGGGCGCAAAATACGAAGATGTTGTAAAAGAGGCTGAAAAGTATGGTATCTCTGCTCAAGAGGTAGACAAAATATTGAACGATTTGCTTGAAAAAGGGGTATTGTATGAACCAAATATAAATTATCTCAAAATTTTATAAAAATATCCTGCTTTTTAAATAATTGTATTTGCCAAAATATATTATTCCAAATTTATTGTCTATGCCGTAAATATCCTCATCCCCTTTCAATCTATTTTTCAATATAGGTGACAAAATATCTCCAGCAAGGATATCTGAACCAGATGAATATATACTTGGGGATGGTAAAACTACTATATCTTTGCCTATCAAAAACGACGGATAGTTTATCAATCCGCCGGAAGATTCTCTTATTTTTACAGATGGATGTTCATGGCCAATAATTATTTTTTCATTACCTTCATATTCCTTATGGCCATGTAAAAAAAGGTAATCGTCTATCATAATCTTTTCATGCAATTTTATATCATATTTTGCAAGTATTGCCTTTAAATAATTGTCATGGTTCCCCCTTACTATTATAATATTACATCGTTCTTTTAAATAATTTATTATATATTCAATTTCATTCCATTCCTGTTTCATGTTCCTAGAAAATTCATGTTTAAAATCTCCATCAATGAGAAAATTTTTGATTTCATAATAATTAAAAAGTTTTTCAAATATATCCAACAATATTGATTTTTGGACCTTAGGCAAAAAAAGGCCCTTTTCCGCCATGACATCTTCAAATCCGATGTGAAGATCTGCCATTACCATTGTTTTTGATTTCTTTAGGTAAAGAGAGTAATACTTTGTAATTATAAAATTACCGAAATCTATTTCTTCCATTTATTAATGATTAAAATTAATTACTTATAAATTTTACATATAAACATGAAGATTGATGGCATGGGTGAGAGAAATTTAATCAAAAATATAATGGATATTTTTCCTGATATAATAAATGAAGATTCATTTTATTTTGATAATGGGTCTAATTACATTTTAGTAACAACGGATATAACAAATAACGTAAAACATTATCCTGAAAATGCAGACCCTGAAAAGATGGGATACTTTTTTGTATCCCTAAATTTGAGCGATATAGCCGCCATGGGCGGTATTCCAGATTACTTTCTATCATCATTTTCCATGTCTAGGGACATTGAATATGAATTTTTTGAAAAATTTTTGATTGGCATGAAAAGGTGTTTAAATAAATATAATGTGAAAATGGCCGGGGGAGACACAAAGGAGGGCATTGGATTCACAGCTTCAGGAATGGTTGTAGGCCATGTTGAAAAGGACAGGATAATGCTAAGGAGAAACTTTAAGCCAGGCATGTACATTGGAATTACAAACGATTTGGGGAAAAACGCTTCTGGATATTATATGTGGATTAACGGAGAAGAAGAGGGGGCAAACATATTGATAGACATTGAGCCTAGGATAGAGGAATCCAGGTTATTGTCAAAGCTTGGTGTCAAAGCTGCAATGGATTTATCCGATGGTATATATTCGAGCATATATCAATTGAAAAATATAACAGGTACGGGATTTAAAATATACTTTGACAAAATACCCAGGAATCCTCTTGTAAGATATGTAAAAGAAAATTATGGTGTTGATGAAAAGGAATTGTTATTAAATTTTGGTGGTGAATATGAAATATTGTTTGGTGTAGATAAAGACAAGTGGGATTTTGTCTATAAAAAAATGGATGAATATGGATACAGAATTTCTATTGTGGGTGAAACTTATAATGGTGAAAATGTATTAATAGAAAATGGAAAGGAAATAAAAATAGATAAAAGGGGGTATGAGCATTTTGCGTGAAGCAATGTATTATGAAAAATTGAATGGAAAAGTAAGATGTATATTATGCCCTCATAAATGTATAATAGATAATGGAAAATATGGAATATGCAATGTAAGAAAAAATATAGAAGGCAAATTGTATTCTATGGTTTACGGCAAAGTTTCGGCTATGGCCATGGACCCAATAGAGAAAAAACCCCTTTTTCATTATTATCCTGGAGATTATATATTTTCTCTCAGCACTGTAGGGTGCAATTTAAAATGCCTACACTGCCAGAATTGGGAAATTAGTCAGGCTACGGTTGAATCTTCATATCTGAGGGAATTTACACCTGAAGAAATTGTGGAAATGGCAATTTCAGAAAATTCCAAAGGAATAGCATGGACTTACAATGAACCAACTATATGGTATGAATTCAACTATGAAACTTCAAAGATAGCAAAGTCAAAAGGCCTCTATAATGTATATGTTACAAATGGATACATAAATGAAGAACCATTAAAGGAAATATCAAAATATGTTGAGGCAATGAACATAGATGTTAAAGGTTTCACGGATGAATTCTATAGAAAAGTGACCTCCGCTAGGCTAGAACCTGTTTTAAGAACTGTTGAATTGGCGAATAAGTTAGGTATCCATGTGGAATTAACGTATTTGATTATACCAACCCTCAACGACAAAATTGAGGATATTGATAAATTCACAAAATGGGTATATGATGTATTTGGGGAAGATGGCATAATTCACTTTTCGAGGTTTCATCCAGACTACAAATTGTTAAATCTACCTGAAACACCGAGGGAAACGCTGATAAAAGCTTATAATAAGGCAAAGGAAAACGGGTTAAAATATGTTTACATAGGAAATCTCTGGGAAGAAGAATATGAAACAACTTACTGCCCTGAATGCAATGCGCCTTTAATAAAGAGATCCGGATATAGAATAAAGATTGAAAATTTGACAAAAGATGGAAGATGTAAAATTTGTGGCAGAAAAATTAAAATAAAATTGAGGGAAGATTAGTTTAAATGATCTTTAGCTCAAGGCCCATTTTGTTTGATATCTTTTCAAGTATCTCAAGAGCATTTTCTTTGTATTCTTCTATATATTCAAAATCATAAATTTCTATGGAATTCTTTTTTATTTTATATTCAAAAGATGCTATTGGCTCTGGCCCTTTCATAATGACACTTTTATTTTCGAACCCTATTTTTCTCAAAATTTCCCTTATCAAAACATAGTAGGGATCTTTATCTGATACAACGTATATTAAATTATTAAAAATAGATTCATCAAATTTTCTCGATTTTAACTTATTCTTTTTTTCATCCTTTTTATAATAATTTTCAATGTTTGTATAAGCTATTTCCATGTTATCTAACAAAAATGGTTGTAGAGAATATTTCTCTTTCACGTATGATACCGCATTCTTTACATCATGGAGATGCATATGATCCTTTGAAAATTGGTATAATCTTTTTACATTTATAAAGCCAAACATTTCATAAAACTTTTCAGCAAAAATCTTTATTGCGGTTTCACGATCTAAATCGGATTCAATGTATACTAGAGTATTCTTAGGTCCCTCACACAAAACCGATTTTTCTATTAAATATTCTATAATCTTTGATGTCTTTTCCTTTCCTAGAATGGATTCATATTCAATGTTGTTCCTTTCGGGCATAAAAGATTCTTTTATTATATTGATGATTTTTCTTTCATCTTCACCTATTTCAGGATTCTTAATAGATTGAAATATTTTTGCGTTTTCCTCGCTCACGTATGTAGTTATATCTGGAATGCCTCTCGTCTCGCACAAAACTCTGCTCCTCTTCAATCTTTCGGTTGATATATATTGAATGCATTTGCTTGCAATTTCAATGTCGCTCCTCAAGCCCATGTTTTGTTTTTCAAGGTCCATGGGAAGCTTTTTCATGTTGTACCTATAATAGCCTTGCTTAAATGCAGCATATGATAATATGTCGTAATAGGTTAATTCTCCGGTTATTACTTCATTTGATATTAAAAATTCATCCTTTTTCCTGTAATTTTCAATTTCAATGTTATCTTTATTTTTTATCAAAATGTAACAATTGTCATAATATTTTGACAACAATTCTATACTTTTCATAAATTCTTCCTTTGAAACAAATTCGTAATCCCTTATCACCAATATATCATATTCATATTGGGAGAAAATTGCACCCTCGGGCTCATTCTCCTTTATGTAATAATAGGTGAATGTTTCAGGGAACTTATGAATTATTTTGTTTTTTAAATAAATAGATATTGGATCGTATAAATCAATAATAATGCTGTATTTTTCATCAGAAGATCCAATTTCTCCATAGAACCTTATTCCTGAAACATCTTTTATTTCAAATGATTTCATCAATTCTGAAATTTCTTTTGAATCTACACCCAATAAATCATAAAGCTCTGATGACGTTATTGGCCCATATGTTTCTATTATCTTTTTGAAAATATTATCCTTTGGCCTTTCCTCCCCAACATAGATAAACCTGTTTGATGGTTCTATGAATTCATCTTCGTAAAATTCCCTTGATATTATAGCATTTTTTTCTAGCATACTGAGATAATTCCTAACTACTTTTTGGTTTAATGATAATATAGAGGATATTTTTTCAATGTCCACAGAATTGTTTGATGATAATATAGAAATTATATTTTTAATATTATCATCGTATTCCAATTCATAAATCCTGAAAAGATGTGCGTATTCTTTTAAAATATAAATATACCTATTCCCCAAAAATTTCCCATATAATATTTCATTTCTTTTCCTTAAATTTACCCATTCCTCCATGCTGAAATTATTTACTCTTAACGATGCTTCAAAAGGAGTCCTGAAAAATATGTAATATCTGAAGGCCTCTTCTATAGAATTGAACTTTTTTAACGCCTTCGATATTCTATAATTGTTTATTTTATTAATATCGAAATTGATTGTTGGTCTTAAATTCAAATAGTCTTGATATAGCATATATTGTATATCATAACCTGGAAGGAACTGTCCTGATATTACTATTTTGTCATTTTCCATTTCTCTTAAAATATCTTTTGTTATTTCTTCCCTAGCATTAATGTAATATGATATTTCAGATAACGTAATTGGCCCATAATAACCCAGGATCTTTTCTATCAAAAATTTCCTTGATTCATTTATCTCTGCCTTTTCAACGTTCCTTTTGTCATAATATATTTCACCCGCTTTTATATCTATTCTTTTAATTAAATATGCCTTTTCCAAATTTTTCAATATTTCAAAGACCTCATCCCTTTTAAGTCCAGACAATTTCCATATCTCTGTAGAAGAATTTTTATTTATTGAATTCAATACTTTGATCACCTTTTCATCTTGCACGATATCCCTTGAATATACTGCAGCATAATATTTAACGTATTCTGGAATTGTGAACAAAACCTTTTCAGCATATATGGACTCAATCTCACCATTCCTCAATTTTTCTAGAGCATATTCCCTCAGTTCATCATATGGAATATCCGAATGATCAAAAATGTTTATTCCCTTTTGTTGCAATATATCTGCTGCCCCTACACGTCTTAAAAATTCGAATATATCTTCCTTATTTTCAATTTTAAATTTAGATGAAAAGTATGAATTTATTTCTTCTGGATTGAATAAATATCCCTGATTTTCTCCGAGTACTTTTTTTAGTATGTTCATGTGTATTTCCCTAAACAATGCGGAGCGGTCCTCCATTAATACTATGTCCGATACGCCTGCCAAGATTATTGAGTTTGCAAATACGGACGGCCTCTCTGAATAATCCTTCAATTTTATTTCAATCTCACCATTTTCAATTTTCTTCAAAATTTCCAATGCGTGAGGGACATCCATAGTAATATTGAATATTTCGTTGAATGTTTCTTCTATGACAGGGAAATCTGGGATGTCAGATAATATTTGAAGCAGCTTGTCGCTTTTAAGCTGCTGTTTTGTAACAGATATATCTTGTCCCTTATATTTTTTCAAAACCATGAAAGATCTTGCAGCACAATGCCTAAACCTTTGCTTAAAAAGTTCTGAATTAAAAACAGCAGACCTTAAATCCCTTAGAAAAGAACTTGTATTTATTAAAGATAAAACGTCTTTCAATGGAATTTTCTTTTGCACGGTTATCATGAATGCGTCATCTGTTACAGTTATTCTTGTTCCTACGGAATATTTGTTTGCAATTTTATATGCATATGCCCTTGAAAGTGAATCGTTCACCCTCCTTCCGTATGGGAAATGAAAAATTATATTATACATGTCAGATGGATCAACATAACCCTCGATCAGGAGAGATTTATCTGTTGGAACGTGGTCTATCATCTGCTCCTTTATATATTTGTATATACTAATGGCAGAACCCCTGTCAAGAAAATATTCATCCATTAAATATGATACTACATCCTCATTTTTCATTATCATTTCCTTGATTTTGTTTCTAAATTTTCCTACCTCAATACTCAAGTCAAAGCTCCTGGGGAGCATTTCCCCTACCCATGACGGTACTGTAGGCCTTCTACCCTCTGCCTTTTTTACATATACTTTAGTACCTCTGGAATAGAGGTATTCGTATGTCCTACCACCGAGAACAAATATATCTCCAGGCCTTAGCTTCTCTACAAACTTTTCACTCAGTTCACCAAGCCACTGATTGTTTTCATCGAATACGTGAAAATTTGCTTCATCCGGTATTGTGCCTAAATTCATAAAATATATCATTCTTGTAGATTTCTTCTTCCCGAATTTGCCAGATTCCTCATCATACCATATTTTTGAATATATAATATCGCCATAGGTTTTAGAGGATAGATAATTTATGACCTGCATGAATTTATCAAAAGGAAGATCTATATAACAATAAGATCTCTTTATTAATCTATAAGCATCTTCAACTGTCCATGTATTTTCTAGACTCATACCCACTATTACCTGTGCCAATACGTCAAGGGAATTTTTAGGTATGTTTACCCTATCTATTTTTCCCTTGTAAGCTTCATGTGTCAATACTGCACATTCTATTAGATCGTCCATTTCTAAGGCGATCATCCTGCCTTTTGATACAGATCCATATGCGTGACCTGACCTTCCTATTCTTTGTAATCCCTTTGCAATGCTTTTTGGAGACCCTATTTGTATTACCAAATCAATATAACCAATATCAATGCCCAATTCCAGGCTTGTTGATGATATAACGCATTTCAATTGGCCGTTTTTTAGCATCTCCTCCACCTTAAACCTAGTGTCTTTCCCCAATGAAGAATGGTGGGCCTCAAGACTTTCTATTCCCCTTTCTCTCAATTTATAGGCAACATGTTCTGTACCGCTCCTTGTGTTTGTAAAAATCAATGTAGTTCTATGTGTTTTGATAAATTTTTCAATCACATCATACATTTTTTCGTTTATAATATCAAATGGTGTATTGAATAGATCATTAACTGGCGTAATAACCTTTAAATCTAGAGACTTTTTTGAATCCACTTCCAATATATATACATCTCTAACTTCCCCATTATCATTGTAACCGGCTAACCATTTTGCCATCTCCTCAATAGGAGCTTGTGTTGCCGATAAACCAATTCTTACGAGATTTTTTGAATAATTTTGTAACCTTTCTAAATTTAATGATAGCATTACACCCCTTTTCGATGATGATAATTCATGTATTTCGTCTACAATTACGTACTTAACGCTCATTAGTTTCTCCCTCATCTTTGATGATGAGAGCATTAAACCAAAAGATTCTGGCGTGGTAATAATTATATGCGGCGGGAGTTTTGTCATCTTACTTCTCTGGGATTGGCTTGTATCACCAGACCTGACCATATGCCTTATTTTTGGTATTTTAATTCCTTTTGATTCCGCCAACTTTTCTATTTCCTCCAAAGGTTCTGTTAAATTTCTATGTATATCATTTGCCAATGCTTTTAGGGGTGATATATAAACACAATAAACCTTATCCTCAAGTTTATTTTCTTTTGCAAGCAAAAATAGTTCATTTATGACTGATAAAAATGCAGTTAACGTTTTTCCAGAACCTGTAGGAGCTGAAACAAGAACATTTTTTCCAGAATGTATATATGGAATGGCATATTCTTGAGGTTCTGTCATCTTTTCAAACTTGGAATTAAACCATTCCCTTATTATAGGATCAAAAAGCTCGAGAACCTTTTCTTTATCTGTCTTTTTTTCTATTCTGTATATCATATCCAGTTACCTTTTCCCCATCTGGAATTGTTAATTATAAAAATGAAAGGTATATAAAAGTATCTCACAACATTTTTTTATTAAAAATAAGATATTCCCCCATGGATCTTGCAAATATGATCGTTGAATCTGGTGCAATAATGTTTGGTGATTTCACACTAACAAGTGGAAAAAAGAGCAACTATTACATTAATATTAAAAAGGCCATAACAAAACCCGAGATTTTAAAAGAGATCGCAATTGAAATGTCTAAGAAAATTGAAAATGAATACATTGCGGGAATAGAGTTGGGGAGTGTTCCGATTGCAGTTGCAGTTTCACTGGAAATTATGAGGGAATATGTTATAGTTAGAAAAGAACAAAAATCACATGGAACAGGATCTTTAATTGAGGGTGAAATAAAGAAAAATTCCAAATATGTTGTTATAGAAGATGTAATAACAACAGGTTCATCAGTATTGAAGGCCGTAAATGCAATAAGAAGTGAAGGAGGTATTGTTGAAAGAGTAATTTGCGTCGTTGACAGGGAAGAAGGGGGAGAAGAGAATCTAAAAAATTACAATGTGAAATTGGATCCTTTATTAAAGGTATCTGAACTATTGAAAAGAAAGTTTTAAATAAAATCTTTTAAATATTATATCCATGATTAGAAAGGTATCGGCCATTTTTATAATTATTATTTTAATCATTACCATACCTATGAATTTTTCAAAGTCTTCCATTCCATACTGTAATAAAGAAACAGTAACTTTTTATATACAAAATTTAACAAATTCAGTAAATGTAAACAATGTTACCACAACATACACATTCAATACTTTAAAAGGTGTAAGAGGTACAATTGATCATTCTGTTCATTATATAATTGAGGATTGGTATTTATATCCACTATTGGCTGGAAATTTTTACATTTTTAACGGAACCTTTTGGATATATATAAGGTTTAATGGAACAGATAACAATCCAAATTTATATTTGACTTTATACGAAAGGTCCCCCTCTGGCCAGGAGACACAAATAGCAAGTGGATCTTCTCATCCAATACTTGCGACTTCAATTGAATCTTATTCAATCAGCTTTAATACTACTGGGGTTGAAATTCCCTCTGGATATTCCTTGCATATTCATTTTGAGCTAGCTGGAGGTACTTCAACAAATTATTGGGTATACTATGGTAATTATACGTATGCATCTGGAATGAATATAATTACAAATACCTCAATGTACATAAGCTCCGTTGAAACGTTAAATTATTTAAATCAGCCAGTCAAAGGATTTAGTCCAAATTCAACAAACAAACAAATAACATTCTTAGCATATATAAACGATCCTCTAGGGGGTTATGACATAAGAAATGTTTCATTAAATATAAACGGAATTTCTTATACAATGATTAAAATTTCTGGTACTGAAGATTCATATACAAATATATATGAATTGCAATTAAACTATACCGGTTGGCAAACAGGAAATTATACGTATACCGTTTACGCACTTGACAATTCAGGTTTTTATTATTACCAAAATTATTACAAATATTTATGCTATCTAAGGTCATACGAATCATATTTTTGGATTGGATTCCCATTAAAGATAAATATTACATTATACACATCATCAGGAATTTTAGTTTCAAATGCTTACGTTGGATTGCGGGTAAATAATACTGTATATGGGAATTACACTGTAAATGGGAAGACCTCTATATATGCATATGCTGGAACATATAATATTTTCATTGTTTATGACAATTATACTTTGCCTCCTGTAATGAAAACAATCATGAATGGAAAAATATATGGAAATGTAATTAATATTTCAAATTCAACAAACATAACGATATTTTCAGACATTGGAAATTCATCCCTCGAAATTCTGACATCAAATGGAATTCCAATTTACAATGCCTTGGTTTACATTAAATATCCAAATGAAAAGACGTTTATTTATCAAACTCCAAAAAATGGAACGTTAACATTTTATAATGTTGGAGGAGGAATTTATAAGATTATTGTATATTATCAAGGCGTTGAAGTATATAATTCTACGGTTAATTTTGTATTTAATACTAGCAGTCCTTCAATTTTATTGAAAATATTTACAAAGGTATACAACGTAGAAATAATAGCTGGAAGCTATGCAGGCATGAACATTTCAAATGTTATGATTTTTATTAAGAATGTTTATGGATCTGAAAACATTAATACTACAAATTCTTCTGGAATTTCAACGTTTGAATTACCTTATGGAAATTATCAATATGAAATGGAATATATGAATACAATAGTTTCAGAAGGCAGTTTCAATATAAGTAATAATGAATCTTTGTATATTAAAACAGAAATATTCAAAGTAAATATAAAAATAGTAGATTCCCTTGGAAATACATTGAATTATTCTTACGTTGAATTAATTGGAAATGGAAATACATTTACCACAATTTCAAATGGAACTTTATCATATATACTACCAATCGGAAATTATACAATAAATGTCTATTGGGATAACAAAGACGTGAATTCCTCAAACATTTTTGTTTATGGAAATGAGAATATAACTATAAATAGCAAAGTATATTATTTGACAGTAAATGTTTATGGTTCAAATAACATTCCTCTGAATTCATCATTTGTCATAGTTGAAAATAATCAAACAGTCGTTGCATTTTCATACAAGCCAATAAACACATTTAAGCTACCTTATGGTAATTATAAAATTTATGTTATTTATAAAAATACTTACTATTGGACAGACATAAATATAATAAAAGAATACAACGTTACATTGAATAGTAATTATTTGATAAATGCAAAACTTCCATTCCCAATACCCTTCTATGAAACAGTTTTATTCATTGTAATAATTATATTCTTGGTTGCAATTGCATTGACTTTCATAATTACAAGAAAGATATTCAAATGATTTACCATGGAACATCCTTTTTTCCTATTTTATATCCTATTATATTTACAACTCTATGCAATATAATGGTAATAATAATTAAAAATATTATAGAATAAATATTCCAAATGTATTTGAAAAATAGATTGTTGTCAAAAATGTAAAAAAATATTAAAGAGCATATTAGAAAAGGATATTGATCCAAAAACAAGGCCTCTGAACCGCTCGGAAAATTCATCCTCCTCTTTATAAATGACCCACAAGAATCACCTAGCATTGAAGAAAAAGATAGAAAGAAAACAATTACAATGGCATACAAAAATGAATTTGAAAATTCTGGAATGTATGGGCTATTTACAAAGGTTGATATTGTTTCTTCAACAATTCCAAAAAATGTTCCTGATAATGTTCCGCCAATGAAGCCTTTCCATGTTTTACCTTTTCCAAGTATTCTCCTACCATCTATGAAATTTTTGTTGAAATCCATTGGCAATTTCCCTTTGAATATAACAGCAGATGGATTTGCTATGTATGATGGTATGAGTATCCAAAATGTGCCTATTATAATTATAAGAATATTCATTATATAATCAAATCCGATTCCAAAATTTTATTTAATATTTCAGCAGTACCATCTGAATATAGTTTTTCTGAATGGAACTTTGACCTAGACCTCAATTTTGGAACAGAATTTCCAATAGTTGCACCGTTTTCAGTAATCTCAAACATATCATAATCATTTTCGCCATCTCCAAAAACTATTAATTCTGATGGCTGAACTTTAAAATATTCGAGTGCATATTTCAACGCATTTCCTTTATTCACATTTTTGACCAATACCATTATCCTGTCAATGTTGCTAACAATGTCAATTTTATCCATATATGGTTCTAAAATTTTTGAACATTTCATAGATTCTTCTATCGGTATCGATATTAATAGCTCACCTTTAATAAATGGGATGTGATTTTCTTTTAGCAATTCCATTAATTCTTTTGCCAAATTTTCCTGCCACTTTTCGAATAATTTTATCCTTAAATTTTTTGATGATATGTATATGAAATATCCGTTTTCATATATTATAAAATCAACATTGGATTTCATATGCTCTATATGCATCCATCTTCTTCCAGTTACAATTCCTATTATGGCATTTTTCTGCTTTAACTCTTTTAATAGAGGAATTATCCTATAGTCAAAAGTCAATGAAGAAGTTGTTAAAACTCTATCGTAGTCAAAAGCAAACATTTTTAATTTTGACATCAATTTTGATATTATTTAATAGATAAAAAATTTTTTCAGAAATTAATCGAATTAAAAATAGAAAAAAATATATTTTTAATTAAAATAACCACATTATAGGGCCCGTGGTCTAGCTGGTTATGACGGTGCCCTTACACGGCGCAGGTCACCGGTTCGAATCCGGTCGGGCCCATTAACATATAGAGGATATAGATAAAGGAAAAAATTACTATTTTTAATATACCAATATTCTTTGAATAAATATAAATTTCAGTTGCTTTAGATAACTTTTTTATTAAATACTTTAAAATTTTTCATTTTCTTATTAATAAAATATATAGATTTATCAAATTATTCCCCACGAAATTTTTAAATATAAAAATTTATAAAAATAAAGATGGGGGATAATTTGAATGATGAATAAAAGGCTAATTATAGTCATTATAATCATGTTAATACTTATTCCTGCATTTTCCAATGAAAATGTTGTAATACTTTATTCATATCCAATAAGTTTTGTTAAACCATTTACAGCAAATATAGTATATGATAACCAAACATCTATACCATATGTTATAATAACAATTTATAACAATCAATCTACTGGTACATCTTTCAACTTTCAGGAAATGTTAAAGATAGACTGGAGTTTATACAGCCAGTTTTTGAATGCAAATTGTTCAAACGTTAGGTTTTATAACAGTACAAATTTTATTGGAGATACTGCCGGATACGGTCTTCTCCCTGCCTGGATAGAAAGTAATGATACAAACACATCCACTTCCTCTATTGTATGGGTAAACATGTCAGGGACTATAATTCCTGCCCACGACTTCGTTAACATATATATGGCATTTCTTCCAAAATCTGTGACATGGAGCAAATATCTTGGTGTGGCACCTACCCTGACTCCTAAGTATGGGGAATATGATAACGGTGTTTATGTTTTTTCTGGATACTGGAACTTCTCTGGAACATCATTACCGTCTGGATGGTATGTAAACTCAGGACCTATCGTTGTTAATAATGGTTTATATTTATACAGTGCTTATCAAGCTGCAACAGATTTACATACATACGCGTCATACAACCCTCAGGCATATGCAATGGATGTTTATGGATATGATAAAACGTGGACCTTTGGTACATATACTGTTGGTTTTGGTTTCTGGTGGCCCTCCTTTTTTTATGCTATTACAAATTGTCAGAACCAATGGTCCAATAATAGAGGTTATGCATTGACTAATGGTGAGCTTACCTACACTTGGGTATATTCAACAGCATATGATATAGGAGGTCCTAATCTTAATACCCTTTACTTATTTTCTCTCTGGAGCAACAATCAAGAATCTTTTGCCCAGGTGAATTACAGCAAAGTTTATTCAAACAATCAGGACTTTGTTTATACTACTAATTCAAATGTCTTTCTCAAAGTCAACTATTGGCAACCATATGTTAATTCACCTTGGGCTCTCTTCGCTTACGTTCAGTGGGTGAGGGTAAGAGTGCTTCCGCCTAATGCTGTAATGCCAGGTTTTTCGATTAGCAATGTTTATTTCACCAGCCAGGGTCCTCTGCCAAATCTGTACCATACCAACCTGAATCCGTCCAGAACACAGGCATATACAAATCTGACAGGGATATGGTATCAGGGGATAACTGGGGACGCTTTCGGAAACGTTCTTTGGACTGATACCGCAGGTAACACATACATAAGATGGCATAACGGTTCGATAGAATATCTTGGTTCCCCATACAGTCTGGCCTCACCAGCTATTTCAAATGCCACAAATAAAATACCTATAACCATTTACAACACTCAAAATACATCTACTCCAGCACCGTTTCAGCAGAGAATAGACCTTAACATTTCCAATACTGTCCTTGTCTATTCTCAGACGCAGTTCGAAGGTTCATACGCTAACTTTTACTTTGAATATCCTAATGGAACAATTATACCAGCATGGATCGAATCAGATGTGAATGGTATTCTAACAATATGGCTAAAATTACTTTATTCAATTCCACCTTATTCCAAAACAACAATTTACATTGTCTATTCAAAAAATAAAAATTATATGTCATCAAAAGGACCAATAGGCGAAGCACCGGAATTATCAACACCGTATGGTGAATACGATGACGGATGGAAGGTTTTTGACTTTTATTATAATTTTTCAGGAAATGGTTATGCAAACAGTATATGGCAACCAGTATATGCCCAGAGTGGTGAAGTTAACAATGGTTATCATTTACAAGACTCATATCCTGGGTGGGGAGGAATATATACTATCCAACATTTCGACCCTCAGACACAAATTGTGGATTATTATGCGTATGTAACTCAATTTATGCCTTGCTGGTATGGAGGGAATGATATATTCTTGGGCTTTGGTTCCATGGCGACGCTTCCTTATAATGGTTATCCAGGATATTATTTTATAACAAACGGTTATTGCTATAACCAAATTCCTGAATACGGACTAACAAATTATGATTCTTCGGGCAATCCAGCCGAGGTTCCAGATATTGGAGGGCCAAATATAAACACACTTTATGTACTTTCATTATGGGCATCAAAAACCGCATCCTATGCACAGGTAAATTATAGTACTGTTTATTCAAATCCTATGAATTTTCAGCAAACAACATCATCGCCTATAGCCATAATGGCAGATAATACTCCTACCGGCGTTTATGTTCAGTGGGTCAGGGTAAGAGAGCTTCCCCCCAATGGAATAATGCCATCTTATTACATTCCCTACAATCTCATAACCTATAAAAATATAAACCAGATCAAAAATGCCGGGCCTATTACAAGTATTTCCGCAATGAACAATCCGTACTCTGGATTCTGCTCAATTACAATCACAAATTCTCAGAATTTACCAACCCCATCGCCTTTCCAAGAAATGATTCAGCTAAATATAACTCAATTCCCCCAATTAATATATAAAAATAACTACGCAAACTTTTACTTTGAATATCCTAATGGAACAGTTATACCAGCATGGATCGAATCGGATGTGAATGGTACTCTAACAATATGGCTAAAATTGCTTTATTCAATTCCACCATATTCAAACACATTAATAAGAATGGTATATTCTTCAAATAATTACCTTTCGATTAATGGCCCAATAGGAGAGGCCCCGCAACTCTCAAATCCATACGGAAAATATGATGATGGGAATCTCGTTTTCATAGCATACTGGAATTTCAGCGGTAATTCATTGCCATCTGGATGGTACTCTACTGGCAAACCTGTATTTTATTATAAAAATGGATTAACAATTGTAACAAAAGGGGGCTGGAGCGGAATAATATCAACTTCCTCCTATAATCCCCAAACCGAGATTGTGGATTTTTACGGTTATTCAACATCATTTTCCACATCCTACAACATGAATTTTGGATATAACAATCCTTCATCCACAACACCTTATACTCTCTATGCTATATGCAATGGAAATTCAGGAACAGAGTATGGATTGGTCAATTACAATCCGAACAATAATGCTGCACCCATTTCAGTAGAAAACAATATTGGTGGGTCTATGCCATCAACACCTTATATATTTTCGATCTGGTCATCAAATATTGCATCAGTTGCCCAGGTTAATTATGGGCAGGTATATTTAAACTATGGTGATGTTATTGCCACAAATTCTGCTCCTATAGATGCCTATACAGCATATCCAAACATATTCCTTCAATGGGTTAGGGTAAGGATGCTACCTCCAAATAATGTTATGCCCTCCTATCAAATATCTAGTACAGCCGTAATGTTGACTGAAAATGGTATTGTGTTTGGATTGAATTACACCTCTCAAAACTGGTTTAACGCCACATCTGCATGGAAACTTCCATTAAATTCAGATAAAAATCCTTGGACATCAGTAACCTTTGGTTCTGATGGGTATATTTTCACAGATTACAGTGGTAATGTATATTACTATGATATCATTAATCCAGTCCTTTCAGGATGGTGGATAAACAACAATCCTGGGTTGAACATAGTTTCTACTGTAGCTTATTACAATGAGACATCTCCAAACAACGATGCTCTATACGGAGTTTCGTTCAATGGAAACGTTTATGTTCTCACATCCGGTGGATGGGTTCTGTATGATAATACTGGATTGAGTGACATCATAGGAATTACAATCGGAAAGAACGGTTTCATTTACCTTCTTGATTATAAAAACGGCACATATATTTACGTATCATCTAGCGTTGCAGGATCCATTTCAGGAACCTTTTCAATTACTGGTAAAATTCCATTTACACATGGAACTAACCAAGGCATAACATATGACCCATACGACGGGTACATTTTTACCATCCAGACAAATGGAACAGTCGCATTCAGTAATAATTTAATTTCCTGGACTTACATCAATCAAAATAAGAAAAATTTATTCTACATATATCCTGTATTCCTAAAAATAAAATCATATATGGGATACAATTTCTATACATATGTCCATTATATAAAATCAATAAATATAACAAGTCTTTACAACTTTACACTTTATTTTGATGGTTCAAATGGAATTCTAGAGACTGAATTAACTTACAACAGGACATCATCACAAATCGTTAATCAAGCAAATCCTGTTTTGTTGAATGAAACAAAAGAAGTTTTAATTAACGTCACAATGTTTCCAGAAAAGGGTTTTAATACAACAATATATTTATATACGGTGTTTTATCCATACAATAATACGGCCGAAAAGATTTATTATATATTCGATATAAGAATAATAAATCATTTTTCTTTCATTCAAATATCTTAATTATTTCATTTTTTATTAAAATTTAATTTTTGACATATTATTGGAGTGTTAGTAATAAATATATTATTGAATATAGAAGGTGGCAATTTCAAGATATTGATTGATATGTTAAGATTTTAATTAATACTATCATTTTAATCACTATTACAGTTCATGATTCAACAATTTAAATATTTCAGATGAAATTTACCGTTCAACAAATATTGTTTCGCTTTCGAATTAATGCTTATTGTTGCAAATTATTCTAGACATTTTCAAAATAATAGTATGAGATAAAAAGTATAGATCATTAGCAAGAATTGTTTCACAAATGATACATCAAAAAAATAAAGGATATAAAAAAGAAATAAAATCAATACATCTCGAAAAAATATTTATAATAGTCTTTTTATACTAAATTGAAGGATGAGGGCAAAAATATTCAACATATTCATAATTTTAGTTGCGATATTGATTCCAATAATAATTTTAGGAAGTGTAATAATGACAAATATTTATAAAGTAAATATTACAAATGAAAGTCCAAAAATTTATCTTGCCCTTGGACCAAATTATGTCAATTATAGTAATATAATTTCAGTTATTAACTCGACAAACAATGGCATTATTTCACAGACAATATATATAAATAACATAACATCATCAAATTCCCTACAAATGTTAAATGTCTTGGAAGTATATAACAAATCGGGATGGGACCTAAACAGTGCCCCTGTATATGTTTATATTCATGTTGTCAATCTAAATCATATTTCACTTGGGGTTTCACAGACCCAGGTAACATCATTTTCAAATTCAGTTAATGTTACAAATAGTTTTAACTTGCACATTTTAAATCCTGGGCCAGTCCTTTATTTATCTTTTTACATATGGGGGTATAACTATACATTATCTAACTGTGGAACAATATATCTCTCTTACTACATTACGTGACATCATTCCATCATAAAAATGATGGGAATTTTTTAAGAATGCCTCAATATGAGGTTATATGTTAAGGAATTTATTTAATCATCATCTACAATATAGGCCAATTAGATATTGGATTCATTCATTTGGTAAATTTTTCTCAAGTATTCTTTCTTTTTTCCCAATTAGCAACTTAAATAGGAAATATGGGAAGAATGGAAATGATATCAGAAGAATGAGACCTATTCTCAAGATTAAGGTCAAAATTATAAAAATTATGGCAGAAAAATATATTGGTTTTTTGTGTATTCATATAAATCATTTTTAAAAAGGATCCCTTCCCTAAATTCGTCGATAAATTGATGAAATGAAAATAAAATTATAGTCAAAAGTATTATTAAAGTAATATGTAAAAACTACAATGAAAAAATGCAATCTCAATAATAGTAAAGACTTATGGATAAAATTAAAAGAAACATTGAACTTGATATATTTGCAAAATATGAATCTCTCATATTAACCTGTGAATTTACCATTTTATAATTTTCCATAAACTCTGTAATTAAAAATATTTCTGTGAGATAATGAAATAATTCCTTTAAAATTTTTACATTCTTTCATTTTTAATATCAATATGGGATTCTATTTGGGTTCAGATATAAATAATAACCTTAGATCTTTTAAATATTTTCTTAAAGTATTAAATCAAATAAAATATGATTTGGTTTTTCTGAGGATAAACTTTTCATTTTTGCAAAATGGACATCTATCTTTTCAATGACCATTTATTCAAGATATAAAATTCCTCATAGTTTAAATCTATCTTAACTCAAAATTTCATCTCACCAAAATTAAAGCCATAAACAAGAAAGTATTGCATAAACAGGATCATAATAATGGTAAGATTTTATTTCCATCCCATAATTGCTCATGGCCATTTAACATATGAATTGAAAAATAAAGTTTAATTTTAATATTTTAAAACCAATGATGAGGAAATTTTTTGAATCAAAGATATGATTTAATGTTTTTCTGAAAAATTACTTTAAAAGTATGTATTTCATCTTCCAAGGCTTTAGTATAACGGTCTGGCCGGAAAACTTTGATTCATATTTATGCCATAGCCTGAAATCCCATATACTTGCCCAGAATATCACATACCTGGTTTTGCACCTGTCCACTAAATCCATGGCAGATTCAATTCTCTTCCTTAACCTCATCTCCGGATGCCATTCATCAGCCTGCATTATCCAGAATGATGGTTCTATAAATACCAGAAGTGTATC
>ERZ1669250.382-NODE-382-length-21121-cov-11.149435_pt1 | contig 21121 bp, 18 predicted proteins | sample MGYA00579295_ERZ1669250 | MGnify/ENA primary metagenome ERZ1669250 (study PRJEB41166, sample SAMN08046056) | hot springs metagenome | biome: hot spring; feature: acid hot spring; material: thermophilic sediment; isolation source: thermophilic sediment from acid...
ATTGCCTTTCACCGGTTTTGTAAACGTAACAAGCAATGGCTTGCCGGTGAACAGCTTAACCCCAAGCAACATAATGGTATTGAGCGGCAACGTCAACTTTTTAGGCACATTGCCACTATACTACAACGGTAATCTAGTAAACAATGGATATGTGACAATTTCTGCAAGCGTACCAATAAGCAATACAATTGGATATGCTAACACCCCAACTGCTAGTATAAGCAATTCAATACCTGTAAGCGGAAACTTGTTGATAAGCATTAGCGAACCTTTGGTAGGACAGTTATCACTCTCAGGAAATATTGTCCTTTACGGCATTTTGCTGCCTTCAATCACTACAACAGCCACACCAACAGAAAATGCAATGTTTACATCGCCACCTACAAACATTATGGTAAACTCGGGCAGTGGCATCATTGATCCAGGGCTTGCATATCTAACATCGCCTGCACCAGCAGCTTTGATATATCCAGTATCTGGCTATTCGTATCCGTGGTTATCTCCAGCGCCTTCCATTTCTGTACAGTATACACAGAACAACGGTCAACCTTTGTCAACATTTACATTGAACTCGAAGAGTGTGCCAATAGGTACTGGTTCTAAAGAGTACTTTACATACACGCTCCAGGAATTCCCTGTGCCTACAAACTCAACAGCAAACGACCTGCTTGGCTTCAGCATATACAACTCAACAGCTGGCGCATCTGCGGTGCTTAACAACCTGTTCCAGCTCAACTACTCTCTCACCGGCACAAGGAACAACATGACCTACATCTCAACCCAGGGCCACTCGCTCAATGCGCCTGTAGGATTCAGGACTGAGAAGGGCAGCAAGGTTGCAAGCATATCCCCAAGCCAAATAACAGTAGACTTGGCAAAGAGCGTTGACATGCTGCAGTTCGTAGTCGGGCCAGTAAACACAACAGTAAGCGCTGCAAAGAAGGTCGTTGGGCCTTTTGGCATAGGCCAGGCAACAAACATACCAAACGTGACAATCGCAAACGTAACAGCACAGTGCAACTTCACAAGCTCAGGCTGCACAGTAGTTGGCTTGAACAACTTGACCGCAGTGCCAAGCGTAAGCCAGGCAATAACGCCTGTAAAGCTCAACACTGCAGCAACACCGCTAGTAGTGCTTGACACAAACGCCAACCCGGCAGAGACATTGATAGTAATTGGAAGCAAATATGTCAACAGCATTGCAGCACAAATCTTTGCTCAGAACCCAAGCCTTGACAGCAGCTTCGGCCCAGGCTCTGTGATAGTCCAGGCCTTCGGCAGCAACCGCATACTAGTAGCTGGCTACTACGCCAACGAGACAGTGCAGGCAGGCAACGAGTTCATAAACGACCTGCTCAGCGCTGCAAGCTCATAAACAGATTAGGAAGCCTTCGGCTTCCTTCTTTGTTTGAATTTTGTATTTCTTCGTTTTTAATTCTCTGCTCGCACAGCTTTTCTCTTTCTTCCTGCAAAAGGTATAAAAACTTTTTAATCGATAAGAAAAGCGATTTAATGGCTTATTGGCGACCTGCAAGCATTTTGCTACTCTTGCTCCCCATACTTTTCGTTACTGCGAGCGCATATTCGTCAACGCAGCTTAATACGCTGCTTGTGTCATACAATATCTCGCCCGGACTCATTGCCCAGCTAACTCCTGTTTATCTCAACGTTTCAGGCGTAGAGTACGTTCTCCTCTACAACCACACTGTGCCGTATTTCCTTGTAAATACCTCTTCTGATTCGTTTGTTATCAATGCCAGCAGCATTTACTCAGTAATCCATGCATATATTTTCAACCAGTCCTACGCCTCTCTTAATTTCTCGCAGCTGGCAAAGCAAATGAAAGCATATCAAGCTTCTTCATCTGGGCCAATTGACGACTGCCTGCATGAAACAGGGCTTAGCACTGGATTGACATGCAACCTAAGCAACTACTGCTACTCTTGCCAGGTTGTGCCTGTATGCAAGGCGGTGCTTAGCAACACCTCAGGTCCGACAGGCGTTTTGGGCCAAGGTATCATGAAGTTCGAAAAGCAATATAACGCGCTAAACAACAGCTACTCCGCCTTCTACGCTTCAACAAGCAACGTAACAAAGGCGAACGTGCTGCAGAAGATAGCCCAGCTTATGAGCTCTTTTGCGAACATAACCAACCTTACCACCACCTTGCATGAAAACCCTATATTTCCTCCTCAGAACGTGACGCCTAACATGCTCGCTACTTGCACGAACTATTACACGCCAACAAGCGCCCCTTGGTATTGCACTGCTTTAGGCTTTTGTGAAGCATTGACCTTTAACTCAACATTGCTCAGCCAGATGCAAAGTGAAATAAATGCGATAAACTCTACTCCGCTTAGCAACGAGCAGATATTCTCGCTTGCCGAGCGCTTGGCTTCTAACGAGCTTGATTACATATTGCCTGTGCTTTCAAGGCAGCACTATGCGCTTCTGCAGCGCATTCTCAATACAGAGCTTGCTAACTACTCCTCGTTGATAAGCAGCGTAAGCACTTTGCTTTCTCATGTGAACAACTCGGCCCTGCTAAATTCCACGCTCAATTTGGAAAAAGCCTATGCAAGCCTTCAGAGCAACTACCTTACCGAGAACATAACACAGCAGGCCCAGCTCGTGGCTAGCATGCTCAATAATGTTTCAGAGATGTACGCAAGGCTCAACGCAACCTATGCGCGCCTTCTTAGCCTAGCCAACAACAACACTGCAACGCTCATAAAGGCAGAGCTAACTAATCCTTACCAGCAGGGCTTGGCTAGCTTGGCGTTTCTGCAGCTTAGCCTAAACAAGCAGCTTAGCGGCAGCATAAGCAACATAAGCAGCTTTGAGCTAGCGCTTACAAACATGTCGTCGAAGCTTAAACACTATCAGACAAGCAGCTATACGCTTGCAGACTTTGCTAGAGGAATAGATGGCGCGTTTGCAAGGCCTATAGTATACTCCATGCATCTTCCTTATGCAAGCGCCAAGGCTTTGGCGCCGTTTATCGGCTCCCTTCTCGCTTTGATAATAGGGGTTGTGGTGCTTGGTGCACTTGCATTTGTAAGGTCTTATCTCAGGCTAAAGAGGAAGATTGTGATTAATGAAAAGACAAGGAGGAATTGGCTCTTGCTTTTCGGAATAGTGGGCATTGGCATAATACTATATTACGCAGCATCGCTGTCTTTGCTGGAATACGCCAATGCGCATGCAAGCCCATCTGCTTTCTATGCTTCGTTGCAGAATGCAAAAGATGTCATCATAGCTATAAACGGCACCCCTACGCTTAATGCGTATTCGTGTGCAAGCAGCATAGGAGCCAGGCTTGGCAGCATGGGCAAGCATGCAGTGCTTATTTCCTTAGCTAACGGCCTTTGCAAAGTAGGCAATGCGACAGTGAGTGAGGACTATTGCCTCAACTACTACTCTGCGCTCAACGATCCGATAATAATGCTGAGCAATTCCAGCCAAGCAGGCATAGGCCTATACTCTCTATATGGCACTTTGCTTAGCTATTCGGGCAATGCCACGGTGATGCAAGCATGCTATCCTTATTTGCTTCTGAATTAGGCGAGTAAATGCAGAAGGAGGCAAAGCAGGCAAGGCAGCAGGGAAAGAAAACTGAGGAAAAAAGCACAGCAATGAGCAAGCGCGATATCTACTTGGTTGCTGTTGTAATAGTTGTTGGCGTTGCTGTGTTTGCAACCCTAGCCATGCTTCTTTCAAAGCCAGGCGTTCCTTTCTCTACATTTAAAAGCAACTTTTATGCAGCGCCTAAGTCTGCCATAGTGGTGGTCTTTAGAAATCAATCAGAGTTTATTTCAGAATCAGCATGCTATCCTTTGCTTAGAGAGGCAATACACAAAAATTTAAGCAGCGTAAGCCTATTCCTTATTAATGCCTCTAACTCCACATGCCTTTTCTCACCTAATGTAACACCCATGACTATCGTTTACAAGCCTGCCAGCTATTGTCTCAGCATTGCAAGCTCGGAGCCCAGCATATTCCTAAACTATAGCAGCATAAACGCAAGCATAGTGACCGCATACAGGCTTACAATACTGGGCAATGCGGAATACATGCAGCAGTGCCCTATAGCAGTGGATATGTCGTGAGCGCATGGAGTCTGTAATTGCAAAAAAGCCTGCAATTCTTCTAGAGCATAGGCAGGAGCAAGCCAGAACTTATTATGCGGAATACGCCGTTGACGGCGTTAAGATTTCTGTGGAGCCAATATTCAAGCCAGAGAGAATAGTTGTATTGGGTCAAAACATGCTTGCAAACGGGAGGAGCATTGTGTATGTTGTACCTCGACTTTTCTCTTCGGATCCGAACGTTCAGGGCTACGCCTTCGTAGTGAGGCTTATCTCTGAAGAAAAGCAAAACGAAAGGGAATTTAGTGCTGTAGTTGAGCCTTTGGAAGCCGTTTACTCTGCAGAAGAAACTTCGCCAAGGGTATTGCTTATGGAAAAGAACGCAAGAAATGTAGTTGATTTGCCAGAGCTGCTTAAAATGCCGGAGATAGTCGTAATGAGAAAAACAATAGCAGATGCCCTAAGGCTACAGCCAGGCGACTTCTTTGCACTCATAAGAACTTATGGAGAGCCGGTTAAGGAAGTAGAGGATTAGGTATAGAAAAGAAAAGCTAAAGTATCGATTCCAGCCTTCTCCCTATTGCAAAAGTCTTGCTTCTTGTTATGTTGTAAGCGTTGCTTCCTTTTTCAAACTCCTCAAGCTTTATGAAGAACCAGCCCTTGCCGTTCATGCGCCAAGCTACAAATGTGGGAAAAGCGGTGTTGTTCTGCCACTCTACTAGCTTTTGGAATTGGTCTAGGGGCAAGGACAAGCTGCCTTTGTTCCAAGCTTTGCATTCTATCGCTATCAATTTGCCTGCTTTTATTGCTATGATGTCTGGGCTTAGTGCGTTTACACCTGAGCCTGCACTTCTTATCACTGAATAGCCTTTGCCTGCTAGTATGTTCAGAAGCTCCCTTTCGCTCCTTGCACCCTTAGAATACCTGTTCAAACAAGCACCTATACAAAACTTATAATAACGTTTCTTATTTAATAATTATTGTTAGCAGTCTGATATCTGCAATATGCTGTGGTTTTGTGCATAGAGCAAGAGAAGCAGATAAGGCAAAGCTCGTTCAAAACCTGCTGCAGCAACTTAGAGAAGGGGTAGTAATAGTGGAAGGCAAGCACGACAAGGATACCTTGAAGGAGTTCGGCATAAACTCCTTTACCTTCTATGAGGCCGCCAGCAATCCAAGCAAGCTCAGCAGTTTTGCAGGAAAAACGATCTACATACTGTTTGATGATGACAAAGGCGGGGAAGAAAAGAACAGGAAAATGATAGAGTTAGTAACTGCCTATGCAACGCATTCCAAGGTAAATGATTCATTAGCTAAGAGGCTTCTTGGCTTGCTTAACTGCACGAGCATAGAGCAGGTATCCGGGCCGCTGAGAGAGTTGCTAGATTTGAAAAGAGGTGATATTGATGGCGAAAACATATTTGGATATAGTCAAGTACATGGTAGTAGTGAACTTCAGCATTGAGGGTTTAGTGGACAAGCCAGACATTATTGGTGCTGTTTTTGGGCAAACAGAAGGCCTTCTTGGTGACGAGCTCGACCTTAGGGAGCTACAAAAAGGAGGTAAGATTGGAAGGATAGAAATAGATCTCTCACAATCGGGCACAAAGACCTATGGCAAGCTCTACTTGCCAGCATCGCTGGATAGGGTAGATACATGCATACTAGGCGCAGCGATAGAGGCTGTTGACAGAGTTGGCCCGTTTGATGCAAAGTTTCAGGTAGAGAAAATAGAAGATACGAGGTCCGAGAAGAGAAGGAAGATATTGGAAAGGGCAAAGGCCCTTCTCAAAACTTTGCTCTCTACAGAGCTTCCAGACAGCAAGGAGCTAGCTGAGCTTGTAGAAAGCGAGGTAAAGGTTGATGAAATATCCAGCTATGGGCCAGAGCATTTGCCAGCAGGTCCGGATGTTGCAACTAGCAAGGAAGTAATAATAGTTGAAGGCAGGGCCGACGTTCTCAACCTTCTGAAGAATGATATAACAAACGCAATCGCAGTTGGCGGTGCGACGTCAAACATACCAAGGAGCATAATAAACCTTGCAAATGAGAAGGAAGTGACAGTGTTTGTAGACGGAGATAGGGGTGGAGATCTTATTATAAGAGCGCTGGCAAGCGCCATAGAAATAGACTATGTTGCAAAAGCTCCAGAAGGAAAAGAGGTTGAGGAGCTTACTAGAAAAGAAATTATAAAGGCACTGAGGTCGAAGGTGCCTTTGGATCAGTACTTTGCAACGCTAAAGGCTAAGGAAAATCAGAAGTATGGCCCTCAGGCACCGAGCGTTGAGCAGCAGCAAGTAACAAGAAATGGAAGAGAGGCAAAGCCTGTAGAGGAGGAAACAGAAACAGGGCTTGAAGAGGTCGGCGAGGAGGAGCAGGAACTGCCGAAGATAGAACCTGCAGAAAAAGAAGGCGATAATGCAAAGGTAAAGCCTGCGCTCGAGAGCGTATTGCTAGCTACTCTTTCAGAGGGTCTTGAAAGCCTTTCAGGCACTTTAAGGAGCAGGCTATATGCCGCTGATGGGTCGGTGATAAAGGAGGTGCCCATAAGGGAGCTTCTCGTGGACCTGCAGAATACGCCGGGAGTTTACGGCATTGTGCTGGACGGCGTGGTAACTCAGAGGCTTGTCGAGCTTGCTTTGCAGAAGGGAGTTAGGGCAATATACGGCATAAGAGCAAACCCTATGCCAAGGCTGCCTAGCGAGCTTATTATCTACACCAAGGAGCAGGGCAAGCTCAGCTAGCTCATATCTCACAGCTTGGCTATATGTATCCAGCGCCTGGAGAAGGAAGGCTCTGTCTTTCTACGAGGCCTTTGCTTTCTAAGTATGCATAAGCCGAGCTATATCGCATGTCAAAATATCTTAGCCCTATTTTGCCTACTAAGACCTTGTCAAGCATCTCTACATTGCTTTCAGCATATTTGAACTTGCTTAGCGCATCTATTTCCTTTTTAAGCTCTTCTTTATCCTGAAAAGCTAAGATGCCAAAATAGCCAAGAGGCGAGAGCATGCGGGCCATGTAAACGTACGGGCACATCTCACTTTTTGCCATTTTCAAGTACCATTTCTCTTTTTCCTTCTCAAAATCGCTCCCTTTTAATGTAAGCTCCAAGAAAGCAATGCTATATTGCGAGATATTGGCAATATAGTAGGTCACCCATTTTAGCACTCTAGTCCTTATGAGCCTGTCATAGGCGTATAGCATTTGAGTAGAGCCTTGGCCGTACTCAGCGCCTATCTCGGAAAACGGCGCCCTGCCTTTCTTTGTCAACCCTACAAGGAGGTTCTTGTAAGAATCGAATAGCTTGAACGAATTTATCATATCTACGTCAATAGGGAAGAACCCCCATTCAGGGAAAATCCTTATAACGCTTATGGTAAATCTATACTTGCTTAGCTTGCTCTGTATTCCTCTAACAATATATCCTATATCGTCGTAGGTTCTTGCAAGTACATAGCCGTATGCCTTCTTTGACTTTGTTGTGGCTAAGAACTGGACATATCTTTCTTTTGTGCTTGTCGCATTGGTAAGCTCTTCATACTTTGGCATCGATTCAAAATCAAGCTTAAGCAGGTATTCGCTGAAGCCTGCATTTGCGACAATTTCGCTTGCCTCGCCAATTATGCCCCGCTTAGTCTGCTGCCTTGCCTGCTTTGCAAACTCCATAAGCCAAAGATTCTCAAAATTTATCTCAGGCGCGAAAGTAAGCCCTTCTCTGCTAGACAGCTCTTCAAGGTCTTTGCTTACTTCTTCGGGCTTCATCCCAAATTTCTGCGCCAGCTCCTGTATTGTTGCGCGGCCATTCACGCTCAAAAATTTCAGCAGTGCGGCATTATTGCCCATGAGGTCGCCTAAGTTAAATAACAAATAAAGTTTATAAAAGTGAGCGGGAAAACCTACGATTTCAATCGTGGGATGATGTCACAAAACGAACGAGCCCTAAGAAAAATCAGTCTAGGAAGTCCTCAGGCTTCGGTGGCTCTTCTGGTATTCCTTTTCTCTTCCTTATTTCCCTTACTACCTTCTCTTGCAGTTCGGCAGGAAGCTTCTCGTAGCCTGCATATTCCATGTACCATATAGCCCTTCCGCTTGTTATGCTTCTAAGCTCGTTTGAGAAGCCCTTTATTACTTCTGCAACAGGCATCTTCGCCTTTATTGTTACCTCTTCGCCTTCCTGGTCTATGCTTTCTATGTGGCCTCTTCTTCCTTGAAGCATGTTTATGACATCGTTAAGGTACTCGGAAGGTATGCTTATTGTGAATATTTGTTTAGGCTCAAGCAAGACGTCGTGAGCTAGAAGCATGCCAGCGTTTATAGGCCTTCTTATTGCAGGGATTATCTGTGCAGGGCCTCTGTGTACTGGGTCTTCGTGTATTGTTGCATCGGTTATGAGGACCTTTATGCCTGTGCATTTCTCTCTGGCTAGAGGGCCATCATCCATAGCTTCCTCAAATCCATCTATAAGCAGCTCCATTACCTCGTTCATGTACTGAACGCCGTGTGTAGCATCTACAAGTATGCTGGAGTTCTTGATATCGACGCAGTTTTTTGCCTGTTCCCTAGGCAAGCCCGCATTTACAAGCTTCTCCACAGCGTCCTTTCCTTTCGGCCTGCCTTCATTTATCACTCCTTGCTCTATAGCCTCGACAACACCCTTTTCCAAAGGCTCTACGTTTACGTAAAACTTAGAGTGTCTGTTGGGTGCCTTTCCTTCTATGTTCTCAACTTTTCCTTCTACAGTCTCTCTGTAGACTACAATAGGGTCGCTTGTTATTATTGGTATTTTGTACTCGTCCCTGAGCTTTGTCTCAATTATTTCGAGGTGAAGCTCTCCAAGGCCTCTTATTATGTGTTCTCCAGTCTCTTGGTTTATCTCTGCTTTGAAAGTTGGATCTTCTTTTGAAAGCTCCCTTAACGCTTCTATAAGCCTTACAGTGTCTTTGGTCTCCTTGGCCTCTATTGCCTTGGCCACTACAGGCGGCGAATAATGCCTTATCTCTTCAAAAGGCGTTATTCCGGTTTCGCTCAGCGTGTCGCCTACAGAAACGTCTTTCAAGCCGATTATAGCAACAATGTTTCCTGCAGGTATCGCCTCTACAGGCACTCTGTCAGGGCCCATATAGAGTGCAACCTGCTGAATCTTTTGCTTGCCAGAAAGGCCGCTGACATAAACTTCAACGCCCTTTCTCGCAGTGCCCGAAAATACTCTGCCTATTGCTACCTCGCCTGCATGCTGGTCGTATGTTATGCTGAAAACTGCTATGTTGAGGCTTTTTGTAGGATCTGCGTTTAGCATTGCCTGCCCTTCTTCGCTGTTGAGATCGCCGTGCCAAATGTTTGGAAGCCTGTATGACTGGGCTTCTCTAGGATTTGGCAAATGCTCTACTACCATGTTAAGTATTGCTTCGTCAATTGGCGCCATCTCCCTGAGCTTTTCCATGTTGCCTTCTGCGGTAAGTTTGAAAATATCCTTGAAAGTAACCTTATACTTCTCCATTATTCTGCTGGAAATAGCCCATCGCTCATAAGCTGAGCCAAAAGCAACATTGCCAGAAGCCACATTAATCTTCCACTTCTCAGCCAGTTCTTCGCCACCATACCTTACCATAAGCTTGTTTACATCGTTTATCAAGCTAAGAAATCGTTCATAGGTCTGCTCTGGGGTGAGCTTGAGCTCTGTCAGTAGCCTGTCCACCTTATTTACAAACAGCACAGGCTTCGCCTTCTCCTTGAATGCCTGCCTAAGCACTGTTTCTGTCTGTGGCATTATGCCTTCAACAGGATCTATCACCAATATTACACCGTCTACTGCCCTCATCGATCTAGTTACATGGCCGCTAAAATCGACGTGGCCTGGCGTATCGATTAGGTTTATAATGTAATCCTTGCCGCCGTAATCAAAGGCAAGGGAGATGTTTGCAGATTTGATTGTAAGCCTCCTTTCCTTTTCAATTTCGTCGTAGTTGGTGTAAAGTATTTCGCCTGCTACTGTCTTCGATATTATGCCAGCCTTTGCAAGCAGGGCGTCTGTGAGCGTTGTCTTGCCGTGATGGACATGGGCTATTATTGCTACATTTCTGACTCTTGTTATGTCTTGCATGATCTTTACTACTTCCTCAGCCACATACTCTTTTCTTACCATGCTTATTCACCTTATCTTGCGCTTCTTGCAATCCTTTCAATCTCTACCTTCTTCTTTATCGCATAGCTGTTCGGGTCGTTGTTTGCAGCAAGAATGAGCTCCTCGCTTAGGGCTTCCTTAAGCGTCTTCCTGCTCTGGAAGGCGTTTGTCAACGCAGCAAGCACAATATTTCTCAGGGCAACATCAAGCCTTCTCGCCGCGCTTATGCCTACAGCAACGTTATAGTTTATACCACCGTAGCGTATGCGCGTAGTGTCCTCAATTGGCGCAGAGTTCTGTATTGCGTCAACGAGAACTTGAACAGGGTTCTTGCCTGTCTTCTTTGCAACATCGTCAAAAGCCTCTTCCACTATTCTCATAAGCTTTAGTTTCTTGCCCTGCAATCTGCCTTCTGTTCTTATTACCCTGCCGCCTATCTTCTGGCCTGTGCCTCCTCTCATCATTTTGTTTATAAGCCTTTCAACTATGTTTACCTTTGTTACAAAATGCGCCTTGTCTTTTCTCCTTCCAAAGCTATTCAAATTCTCCTTTGGAGTTAGAACTATGTAGTTTGCTAGGCTTATGTCTTCAACCACAACATCCCTTGTGCTGTATTTGCCAAACAGCAGCTGCTCTTCGCTGCTTATTTCTTCTTTCTTTTGAACCTTCTTGGCCCTCTTTGCTTTCTTCTCTGCTTCTGCCTCTTTCTTTACTTCTTCTTGCGCTTTCTCTGCTTTCTCTACCTCTGCCATCTCATTACCTCTTAGGCTTCTCCTTTCTTCCCTTCACGATTTCGTAAAGGTCTACGCCGTTGACTGCTACTACCCTGTATTTTAGCCCAGGTATGCTGCCCATTTGGCCTCTCTGGGATCCACCCATGCCTTGTATAAGCACCTCATCGTGTTCTTCTATGAAGCCAATAGCGCCATCGTAAGGCACATATGCACCTACTACCTTGCCGTTCTTTGTAAGCTGCACTCTAACGCATTTTATCTGACCACTGTGCGGTTGCTTCTGCTGGAGGCTGAACTTCTGCAAAACAAGCGCCCTTGCCATGGGCACAGTTCCCATTGGGTCATACTTCTGCTTAAGCTTGAAGAACTTCCTCTTCCACCATTTCTTAAGCATCCTTTCCCTGTGCCTCTTTTTTACGAGCTTAAGAGCAGCAAATTCTCCCTTCGCCAATTAAACACCTAGTATTTTTCGTTAAGTATGTTTGATGTGCCAGGATCTATTATTGCAAGGCTGCTTACACTGTAAGGCTTTCCGCATACTCTGCCTAGCTCCATGGCATTGCCGTTGAAGTTTATTACCCTTATGCCTGCAAGCTTGCATGCATGCAGTATGTCGTCTGCCTCTTTCTTGCCTTTGCTAGCCATTACTACTGCTTTGGCCTTGTCCTCTAGTACTGCCTTGAGTGTTTCCTTAAAGCCAAAGCTCACGCTACCTGTATCTACTGCCAGCCTCAAATCGCTGTTCAAGTCAGGCATCAAAAAACCTGAGCAAAATATTGTAATAAATTTTGTCAGAATAGGTTTATAAATCTGCTTCTGAGAAGATGAGAAGTAAAATCAAGGAGCATGGATTATCACTTGGTTGCAGCCTGCTGTGTCTATGCCTCCTTTGAATGCAAGCGTAATATAACCTATCCAAGGAATCTTGGCTATTATATAGCCTAGAACCTCGTTGCCGTTTGGCGGGTAATTGCCAAATTGTATGTCAAAAGCCTGGTTGTTGTCGCCTTTTGTAAGAAGGTAGTATTGGCTTCCAACCCTTATAGCAGCCACGAGCCTGTGGACTATGTTGCCCGAGAACGTATCCTGCGGGATTGTGGAATAGACGATTATGGGCTCAGTATAGTTGTCAGTAACAGTTGTATTGGCTATTCTGACTGAGTTTGTATAAACAATCTGGTATTTTGTATTGTTTATGAGAACGTTGCCTATTGTGTAAGAATATTTTATGAGGTTTCTTTGCTGGCTTGCGTTTTCAACAAAGCATCTTGCAAAGTTGTAGCGTTCATTTTCATAGGCGTAGATAGAAAGGCATTTGGTGTTGTATAAGCCTATGTCGTACTTCTCTCCAGGCTCTACTATGTATGAGATGTTTGACTTGTTGTTGCCAAAGTAGGCGTAGAATGCGAGGAATTCGCTGCTTATGTTGCCAAGCATGGAGTAATAGGCTTGCGGGCTTACGTTGACTATCGGTATGTGGTTGCTTTTCAGGAAATAGGTCATGTTTGATATGTGCTTAAGCACCACAACATCGCCTATTCTAAGTGTAGGGAGCATGCTGCAGCTAGGCACCACATCAAAGGGCGAGGATGTGCCGAGGAGCAAAATTGCCACAATCCAGGCTGCAAAAATCACACCTAGGGTTTCAAGCACCTCAACAACGGTAGCCCTCAAGCCCAATACCTTTATATCTCGCTTAGTCTCAACTATGAGCAATGCTATAAACACCACAACAAACGCTATGCTGAAGATGTAGTTTTTGGTGAATGCATAGGCTATTATGAGCAGGAAGAGAAGGGCGTATAGTGCCTTCTCATCATTTTGCATCTTTCTTTGTTTTCTTCCCTTTTGCCTCATGCTCCTGCCTTAGGCTTTACGGCGCTAACTTCGATGCCTACTACCTGAGATACGCCGTTGTTCCTAACAACCCCTATGGCGACATCAGCGCCCAGAACTGTCGCATCGTTGTGGCTTACAACTATGAACTGTGCATTTTTAGAAAGCTCCTTTATGAGCTGCGAAAGCTTCTTCGAATTCTCCTTGTCAAGTGCAGCGTCGATCTCATCAAACACATATATGCTCGAAGGCCTGTAGGCGTGTATTGCAAAAAGGAGCGTAAGCGAAAGAAGGGCCTTTTCTCCGCCAGAGAGGGCGCTGACCCTGTTTGCAACGCTTATGTTCAGCCCGCCCTCAAAAGGATTGTTAGGGTTTTCAAGCACGAGCTTCGCCTTCCATGGGAATATGTAGCCAAGCATGCTCTCAAAATTCTTGCTTATCTCGTTGAATGCACTCATGAAAGCATCAAGCTTCTTCTTGTCTATCTCCTCTATCATGCTTATTACCGCCTGCCTTTCAGTGGCAAGGGTATCAAGCTTTGCCTGCGCTTCATCTACCTCTTTTTTCTTCGCCTCATAAACTTCAGGTGCCTTCATGTTTACGTTGCCCAGTGCAGAGATCTTTCCATTTACTAAGCTTGCCTCTTTTTCCATCTCCTCTATGCTCATGCCCTTTACAGGCTCCATAGTCTCGTATGCGCTCAGCTCGGCTTTCAAGTCGCTAAGCCTGACTTCAAGCTGGCTCTTTTTCACCTTTGTCTCTTCCATTTTCTCTTCTATTTGCCTAGCTTCTGAGCCTAGCATGCCTGTTTGCTTGCCAATCTCGACGGCGCTTGCCTCTATAGCATTTATCTGTTCGTAAAGCCCTTTCGCCTTCTCGCCTGCACTCTTTGTCTTCTCTTCAACCTCAGCCTTCTGCTTTGCCAATTCCTCCTTGAGCTTAGCCTGCCTCTCAGCCTCTTGCTTGAGCTTTTCTAGCTCTTCGTCAAGCCTTGCGCTTTGTGATGTGTAGTCTGCAAGGGCCTTTTCAAGCATCTCCATTTCCTTCCTAAGCTCTGCAAGCCTTATCTTCTTTTCCTCTATTTCTTTAGCCTCCTTGCTGGCTTGCGATGCGTAGCCAGAGTTGAGCTCCTTTGTTTTGTCATCTAGCTCCTTTCCTACAAGCTCGCTTTTTGTTACGAGCTCTTCTTTTTTCTTCTCCAACTCAGCAATCTTGCCCTTCTCCTCTTCCAGCTGCCTCACTAGCAGCGCAAACTTGTCCTCTAGCTCCTTTTTCCTTTTTTCTAGCTTTTCCAAGCCCGAGTTGGCCTCTTGCCTGCGGGCCTCCGCTGAAGCAAGCTCCTTCCTAGTCTTGAATGCAAGCTCGTCTTTCTCTTTTAGTGCAGCAGAATACTCCCTGCTCTGCCTTTCGGCATTTTCTATTTCCTTGTCGAGCATGGCGGGGCTAAGGCTTGGCCTCGCTCCACCGCTTACAAGCCCACTGCTTTCTACAATATCCCCGTCAATGGTAACATATCTTGCCTTTCCTACGCCCTTAGCCTTTGCCTCTTCTATGCTCCCGACTAGGAACGTGCCGCCGAACACAAACTCTATCGCCTTTGCAAACTTGCTGTCATATTGTATTACGCTTGTAAGAGGCTTTGCATCAACCTTCGCCTGCCTCTCTACGTTTATGTCGCGCAAGGGTATGAAAGTAGCCCTGCCTATGCCATTGCTTTTCAAATAGCCTATGATCTTTTCTGCAACATCTATTGACTCCACAACAAGATAATTGAGCCTGTTTCCGGCAGCAGCTTCAACAGCCACAGCATATTCTGGGCTGTAGGTGCAGATGTCAGAGAGTGCGCCGTAGAAACCGTCTTCTTCTCCAAATGCCTTTCTTATTTTTTCAGCTATTCCTTTGTCTTTTGGCGCGGCCAAAGCCCTTTTTTCCTTGAGCTCGAGAAGCTTTGTGTTTGCAGCATCAAGCCTTTTGCTTATTTCTGCAATTTCGTTGTTGAGCAGATCTAGCTTTTTGCTTGCTTCTTCCATCGCCTTTGTGCCCTCCTCCATGCTTTGCCTTTTCTCGTTTATCTCCTTCTCAAGCTCGTCATGCTCTGTGTTTATGCCTATAAGCTGATTATCTAGCAGGGACTTATTTCCCTTGTGCTTTGCAAGCTCAAGCTCTACTTTGCTAAGCTCTCCCTGCACAAGCCTTAGCGCATCTTGAAGATCGCTTATGTTTTCCGCTAATGCTTCTATGCCTTCCTTTTGCTGCACGCTAGCATTGCCGAGTGTAAGCTTGAGCTTTTCTGCTTCGCCCATATCTTCCTCGATTCTCTGCTTTGTCTCGTCTATGCTCTTTGCTAGCTGCTTCTTCTGTGCTTCCTTCTCGCTTATTTGCTTAGCCATGCTGTCGATCTTTGCATCTATCTCTGCAATCTTGCCAAGAAGGCTTTGCAATAGGGCATTTGTAGCGTTTGAAGCCCTTGAGCTTTCCTCAAGCTGTTGCGTGAGCTGTTTCCTCTTTGCCTCAAGCTCATTCATTTGCTTAGTAAGCTCTGCAAGCTTTTTCTCCGTTTCCTCGTGCCTTTTTGTAAGCTCAGCTAGGTCCTTTTCAAAAGACTCTATAGCCGAGCTGGTAATTGAAAGCTTGGCAAGCAGTATGCTGTAGTTCAGTTGCTTGAGCCTTTTCGAAAGCTGATCGTATTGCTGCGCCATGTCTTTTTCCTTTTCAAGCTCCTTCAAGAACGCAAGCTTCTCCTGGAATATACCCTGCATTTCGCTTAGCTTCATATTCACCTTTTCGAGCTCGTTGAGAGCCTCAGACTTTTTAAGCTCGTATTCCTTAATGCCTGCGACGGCATCGATGAGCTCCCTTCTTTCCTTAGCGTTGAGCTCTACGAACCTTCCCACTTCGCCTTGTGCCACTGTGTTCCTCTCATCAGCGTAAACCCCATGCTTGCCCAATACCTCAATTACCTCCTGCCTTGTCATGCGCTTGCCATTTAGCCTGTAGATGCTTTTGCCATCCGCCCTTAGCCCCCTTACAAGCTCTATGTGTTCGTCGCCATCTAGCTCAAGCTTGACATAAGCCTTGCTCGTTGACCTTTTTTCCCCGGTTACTGTTATCAAATCCTCAAGCTTGTTAGCCCTTAGCCTGTGCAGCGAGTTTTCACCAAGACAGAATAGCAACGCATCGCATATGTTGCTTTTTCCAGAGCCATTTGGCCCGACAATTGTGTTGAAGCCCTTGCTAAGAAGCAGGTTTGCGTGCTTAAAGGATTTGAAGTGGTCTAGCGTGACTGACTTTACGTAAAGCATCCTATCACGGGTCGCCGATTTATTTATCGTCGCTTTGGCTTATAAATCTATCGTAGAATTGTAAAATTTTTGCAGCTACCAGCTACCACATCTAAACTTTGAAAGGCATATCAATTTAAATTGTAAAAGGCGGACGATGGTGGTATTCTGGTTACATAAATGCTACCATTTCTCCGGTACCTTTACCAAAAAGTTATGAAAAATGGCAGTAAACACTTTAAATTTTTATTTAGCATAACTCGCTATTTTCTTTTCTGTAAAGCATGCAGCGTTATGAAGGCTTCTAGATGTTGAGCAGTTACCAGCCCCGCAAGCTTTCCCCCTTTAGTAACAGCGGCAATGCCCATCTCGCGGTTTTCCAGCACGTTCAGTGCATCTACTACATTTGTAGTCTCTTTTAGTTCTGGCATTTCGACAGCGATATCTTGGACTTTTTTAGCGCTTGCAAGTTTCTTTTTATCGAATAGATTTATGTAAGCATAAGTATTTCCTATTTTAGTCACTGCTATGTGCTTCTTTTCCCTTTTTATCTTATTATATAAAACAGAAAGGTTGCTATCCGGGCTTATGTATAAGAAGTTTTTGCTTATGACACTTTTGACTGTAAGATGCTTTGTCTCCTCCCTTAATTCTGCATTCTGTTCTTCTGATTCAGCACCACCATACAGGATGAATACAGTAAATAGCGAAATTATGAACAAAGTCTCTTTATAGTAGAACGTTGCCTTTATTGAAAGGACGTAGGCAAGCGTGCCTACTATCAACGCATACATTATTGCCTTGCTGAGTTTAACAGTGAGCATTGTTGCCTTGTATTTTGAATACTTTCTTTCGAGGTAGCTTCTGAACACTCTTCCGCCGTCTGTAGGAAATGCAGGCAAGAGGTTGAGGATTCCAAGCAGTATATTTATCTCAAACATGAACTGGAATATCTGAGTAAGGATTCCCGGAGGCGTGAATACTACAAAAAAGCCAAACAGCAGGCCTAGGAATATGCTCATCAAAGGCCCTGCCACTGCTATTTTGAATTCAACATCCGGCTTGAGGTTGGTATCGTCTAGAACAGAAAGGCCTCCTATGGGCAGGATAAGAATTATCTTGCTTACTTTTACCCTGTGGTGCAATGAAGTTATTGAATGAGCTAATTCATGAAGAAGCACTGCGGCAAGCAGAAGAAGCATAAGGAGAAAAAGGTAAGGGCTTACAAGTAAGAAAAGCAAAAGGAAAAGTACGGAAAGCCAATGGAGCTCTATGTCTACTCCAAACAGCCTTCCTATTTTTGGCGATTGCATAAACTAATTTCGTTGAAAAGATTATATATCCTTTCTTGCCTATCTTCTTGTGGAAATTCGCTTCCTATATGATCTTCCAGGAGTCTTGGTGGGCAGATACTTGGTTGTTGGTGATTTGCATATCGGTTTGGAAGAGCGCCTAGGAGAAAAAGGGATAAATTTTCCTAATCCGCACAAAGTGATTGCTAGCCTGATAACAAAATATTTCTCCATGGCTTCTGCATCAAGGCTAATTTTGCTTGGGGATATAAAGGAGTCTATAGGCTATCCGAGCAAGAGCGAGTATCTTGAGCTTCAAGAGCTTTTTTACGATCTGCGCAACCTGCCTATAAGCATAGTAAGAGGAAACCATGATGCCCACTTGCAGGAAATTTTAGAAAGGCTAGGCTATGCCGTAGAGGTCAAAAAAGCGCTTATATTAGACAACCTGGCCTTTTTGCATGGCAACGCCTTGCCCAACGAAGAAGCTTTGGCTTGTTCTTACATTTTCGAGGCTCACGGCCATACTGCTTTGCTACATGCTGGCACCGAAGAAAAAGCTTTTCTGGTTGCGAAATCCGCTAAAAAGGAAGTAAGAGCTAAGCTTGTTTTGATACCTCCGATAAATCCGATAATTGCTGGAAATCCGATAAGTTTATCCACCGCTAGGCACATCCCCGCGTTTAGAAGCGGCTTGTTTGATTTTTACAATGCTTGGGTCTATACAAAAAGCGCAAAGGTAAAAGTAAAGAACGTTGTTTGATTATACGGGGTTTACTGGGAATTTTTTCTTTACTTCCTCGATCTCGGCCTTTACTGCTTCGTTCCAAGCGTCAAAGCCGTTTGGCGAAGCAGGATATTTGGCATAAAGCTCCATAAGCCTTTTCATCTTCCTTACCGCAAACACGAGGTTCTTGAACGCCTTCATGTTGGCTATGCCGCTTATTAGTTTTTGAGCAGCTTTGAATACCGAGAGCTCAGGGACCGCACCGCCATATGCAAGCGTCTTTGCCTCTTCCGGCGTTATGAAATGCTTCATTCCATAGTTAAGCATGTCGTTGTTCAATGACTGCAGGTAAACTCTAAATACTTCTAGAGCTCCGCTCTTGCTTCCATATTCTTTGTTGAACTCTAAGTTATATTTCCACAGAAATTCCATAGATGTATTGTTTGCAGCAACAGCCTCAGCAGCAATTTTACCTGCTAGCGTCCCTGCTATCATTGCCGGGCCTATACCTCCAGCGCTGAGCGGGTTTGGCATAGACATAGAGTCTCCTGCTCCCATGTAGTTGGCATAAACCAGACTATGCTGGTGCCTTCTTACTGATACCGACCAATAGCCTTTGCCGTTGTTATCAGATGTGTCTATGCTAGTATTGCTTAAAACTTTGTTGAGTGCAACATAATCATCTATAAGCTTGTGGAGTGTGTCGTTTGAGTTGAGGGCCTTGTTTCTTTTTTCCAAGCTTCTCCTCTCCACACCTATTCCGATGTTTACCCTGTTACTGCTTTTTGGGAAAACCCAGCCATAGCCTCCAGGAGCCCAAAGCTGGTTCAGGTGGATTAGCGCGTTGTGCGGGTCGTAGAAGTTTTCATCTTTTTCTGCAGGGGTAAAGCGTAGAATGTATCTACCTGTGGACTCGATATCCTCTATGCTTATCTCTCTTTCGATGTATTTGTTTTGAGGAAGCCTTCTTCTAAGTGTGCTCGCCATTCCTAGAGCATCTATTATGATTTTTCCCTTTATTCTAAATTCCTGTTTTTTGTCATCTTTTCCAAAAACGCCTTCGAGCTTGCCATCTGAGCCTATGATAGGGCCTTCGACTTCGTAGCCTTCTCTAAATTCTGCGCCTGCCTTTATTGCTTCTTCTAGCAGCCTTCTTGCTAGCGCAGGCCTGTTTAACGAATAGCCCTCACCTTCAAACATTATCTTTGTCTGCAAGTCAGGGCTTAGCGCATATACTCCGTCTACTTTCAAGTCAAGCTCTTTTTCTGTGAGCACTATGCCGAGCTTTTCCTTTATGAAATCTATGTGGGATTTTGCTACGGCATCGCCGCATACCCAGCCCCAGTTGGTTTTTTTGCCAACTTCTTCTCTTTTGTTCCTGTCAAGCAATAGGGTCTTAGCGCCGCCTTTTGCAGCGGCTGTTGCAGCAAGTGTGCCGGCTATGCCTCCTCCAGCAACTATAACGTCATATGCTTCTTCCAAAAACTCGCCTCTAATCCCTTATTACCACGATAGGTATTACTCCTGCTTCAAACTCTAGTTCTGCAAGCCTCAACGGATCTCTAACATCCTTGGGCACTTCTATTAAAGGCGGCGCGCCATAAGCTAGCTGAAGCGCTCTGGCACCTATTATCCTGGCCTTCTCAAATCTCGTATACTCCACAAAACGCACCGTGAGAAAATAGGCGATAAGATAGTATATATTCAGTTAGATAATTTTAAAATAGTTTTGCAAAGAAAGTTAAAACGTGCCTAGTCTTATATCTGTGGCGGATCTTTCCAAGGAGGAGCTTCTCGGTCTAATTAAAAAAGCGGCCGAGTTCAAGAAGTCATTCAATGCTGGAAAGGCAAACGCTTTGCTTCAAGGCAAGTTTGTAGGACTGATATTTGAAAAGCCTTCAACTAGAACAAAAATCTCCTTTTATGTTGCAGCCGAGAAACTAGGCGCCCACGCCGTGTCATTGCTAGCTAGCGAGCTCCAGCTGGGCAGGGGGGAGCCTGCTAAAGACACTGCTAGAATGTTTCCTGGATGGCTAGACATACTTGTTGCTAGAGTTTTTAAGCATGAAATGCTCGAAGAACTAGCAAAATTTTCCGGTTTGCCGGTCATAAATGCGCTTAGCGACAAGGAACACCCTACTCAGATAATCTCCGACTTGCTTACTGTGCAGGAATTCAAGAAGAAGCTGAATGGGCTTAAGATTGCGTTCATAGGCGATACTAGCAACGTGGCTAACTCCCTGATGCTTGCGTGTGCTAATTTGGGCATAAACTTCGCTATAGCCTATCCAGAGGGCTACGATCCAGACAAAGCCCTGCTTGAAAAGGCAAAAGCATTTGCGAAAAAGTCAAAGAGCGATCTTTTGCTCACGCATAGTACCAAGGAAGCAGCGTCTGAGGCAGATGTACTGTACACAGATGTATGGGTAAGTATGGGCGAAGAGGCGGAGGCGGAGAAAAGGAAAAGGGACTTTAAAGGATACCAAATAAACAAAGAATTGCTACGCTTTGCAAAAAATGACGCCATAGTAATGCACTGCCTGCCCGCGCACCGCGGAGAGGAGATAACAGAGGAGGTGCTTGAGGGGCCAAGGTCAGTAGTGTGGCAGCAAGGCAGAAACAAGCTATACGGAGCCGCTAGCGCACTGGCCTATGCTGTTAAGTAACATTAAGGTAGGTGCAGTTTTCAGAAGGAATGTTTATTACGCTATTGTTTACTACTCTTTTTTGCTGAAATGCCAAGATGTTATATAAGCTTCCCCAACCTCCTTCAAGAGTTGTATTCTGATAAGTGGCAAAGTACCCTCCGCATATCTTGATTACTTTTCCTGTCATTGTGGAATTGGGCGTTATTGTCCAAATGACAGTTAGGTAATGGTGTGGGTTGCTATTTAGTGTTTGATGCGGCGCGCTTATCTGGTTTACAAATCGTTGCCAAGGTCCATTGTTTTGAACTAGCAGATTGCCTGTCTGATTTGCGAACTCAACACCATAGTAGTGTATGTTTATTATAGGCGATGCCAAGTAGGCCACTGTTGC
>ERZ1669250.383-NODE-383-length-21104-cov-4.496651_pt1 | contig 21104 bp, 20 predicted proteins | sample MGYA00579295_ERZ1669250 | MGnify/ENA primary metagenome ERZ1669250 (study PRJEB41166, sample SAMN08046056) | hot springs metagenome | biome: hot spring; feature: acid hot spring; material: thermophilic sediment; isolation source: thermophilic sediment from acid...
AACCTTAAATATGCAAGATATACAAAATAGAAGGGAGTTAAGAATGTCAAGAAATAAATCAAAAAAGAAGACCTTGCTAGTAATATTTGCTATAATATTGATAGTCGTGTTTTTAATACCAGTCATAGGATTAATATTTGCTCACTAAATTATTTGCTTTTTCTGTATTTTTTCTTAGATTCTTCTTTGTTTGTCGGTTTGGCTCCAAAGGTCTCTAAAGAAACATGCCTTTTTTCTTTTTCTTCCACACTTCTTACTTTACTTACTTCTTTTTCTTCCACACTTCTTCCTTCTTTTAACAATTCTATTTCTTTTTGTATGTCCTTATATCTATTACCAGTTAAGTATTTTAGATCATCCTCATTAAATCCGTAAGCCCTTGATAGCATAGCCGCTTTTTCTATATTGCCATATCTTAGCATAACTATTATATATTGCATTAAATCAGATTTAACAAACCTCTGAGAGGTATGCAATCTTTTAGCTAAGATGCCTGCTATTCTATCTCTGCTCTCTCTTAAACCTTTGAGTTGCGCCATGATTTTAATTCTCTCTGGATAAGAAAACCTATTTTTTAACAGTTCTCCATTTTTTCTTGAAAAGGTAATCCCAGGACCTATTAAATCAAAAACATATGATAGCATATCCCAATTTCCAGACTTTGCTCTTCTCAAAAATAGTGATGCCCTTGATAAAGAGTCCAATGCTCTAAATAAATCTTCATAATCGCCGTATTTTAGTGGAACATTATCATTAAACCAGGCCATTAATGTTTCGTAATCTTCTTCTGAATTTGTAACCGATCTTTTAGCTTGCCATGCTTCTTTTGCATAAAAAACTCCGTTAAGGGTCCTCCATAGATCAATACTTTTATCCCTACCCTTGATAACTAATGATACAATATTATACGTAACCTTTCCATAACCTTCTGCAACTGACTCTAAATCATTTATTGCTCCTCTTAAATCTCCCATGCTTCTCTCTGCTATAAATTTTAAAGCCTCTCTTTCACATTCTATTTTTTCTTTATTGCAAATGTTTTGTAGAACAGATATAGTTTGATTCAAGGTTAGAGATTTAAACTCTACCATAGAAACTAGTTCTCTTAAAGGTCTTAATTGATCCTTCCAAGGGTCATTGGCGGTTAATATAATTGGATTAATTGTATTAGGAATTATTTTAATTAATTCATCAATTCCTCCTATATCGCCCCTGGGGCTTAATCCATCAACTTCATCCATTAGAATTAATGTCATTCTCTTAAATAAAGGTCTTTTTTGAGAGGCAATAGCAACAGTTTTTCTAATGTCTTGGGTTCTTCTATAGTCGCTAGCATTTAATTCAAGTAATTCTAGGTCATATTCTTTAACAATTGCCTCAACAAGACTTGTCTTCCCAACGCCTGGAGGGCCATACAGAAGCAAAGCTTTTTTCTCAGGTCTTCTACCTTCAAGCCATGAGTGCAGCCAAGTTAAGATTTGACTTTTAGCTTCTTCTTGATTTATTACATCGTCAACTTTTTTTGGTCTATATTTGATTATCCATGGTATTTTCATTTCAGTTTGCAAATTTAGGCACCCAACTTTTTACCCATCATAGAAAGCCATGCTAAAAATGCGCTGAGCTGAATATCTTCATCACTACCTTCAGCAATTCTAAAATGAACTTCTCCAAGATAATCAGCAATTAAAACCCTCAACTCTTCGCTTATCTTTATATCTGACCCCATTATTTCTCTATGTATTTGTCTTACTACATCTTCACCGCTTAAACCATATTCTATCATTACTTTCCTTAATAATTCTCTTGCTTCAATAAAATTTCCTTTTAATGCGGTTTCTATCATATCTCTAACATCTTTTGGCCTAGCCATACCAACTACTTTAAATACAAGATCTGAAGATACCTTGCCTAAATAAGCTGATGCCTGTAAAACATTTATAGCCTTTCTCATATCTCCTTCAGATATTTCAAATATTATATCTAATGCCTCTTCTTCATAATCAATTTTTTCTTTATCAGCTATATATTTAAGACGATTTACAACATCTTCTTTTTTTAAGGACGTAAACCTGAAAAAAGCACATCTGCTTTGTATAGCATCTATAATTTTTGATGGATAATTGGCTGCCAAAATGAACCTTGTTGAAGCGCTATATAGCTCCATAAGCCTTCTTAAAGCTTGCTGTGCATCACTAGTCATATTATCTGCTTCATCCAATAATATGATTTTAAATGGAATATCCGGTGGTGTTTTGCTTCTAGCAAATTCTTTTACTTTTTCTCTTATGGTATCTATACCTCTTTCGTCGCTTGCATTTAACTCTAGCATAAACTGTTGATAAGCATCGCCATATAAATCATGAGCTAATGCATGCGCTGCAGTGGTCTTACCAGTTCCTGGCGGACCTGCAAAAAGTAAATGGGGCATATTTTTTTCATTAACAAATTTCATAAGTCTGGCTGTTATATCTTGTTGATTTATTATATCCTTTAAAGATCTTGGTCTATATTTTTCAGTCCATAGAAGTTCTGTAACTGAACTCATTTTTTCACCGTATATAAGATGTATCTCCAGAAATTTAAATTAAACACTCCTTGTTATAAAAGTTATATAAAATTAATATATCACGCTTTAATAACTCATATTTTACAAATTAATTGGGTGCCAGAAATGGCAATGAAGGAAACTATAGACAAATTATTTGAAAACATTGATACATATTTAGGGAAAGCTTCCATAATAAACTTAAATAAGATAGATGAACTCGGATTAGGAAAATTAAAAGAAATACCATATTCTATGAGGATTTTAATAGAAAATATAATAAGAAATTATGATGGTTTTGTTGTAAGAGATGAGGATGTGAAAAATATATTAAACTGGGATAAAAATGCTGGTAAAGAAGAGATTCCTTTACATCCAACTAGGGTTGTCATGCAAGACTTTACAGGGGTACCAGCCGTTGTTGATTTAGCAACTATGAGAGATGCATTTAAAGATCTAGGAAACGATCCAAAGCTAGTTAATCCGCAAATTCCAGTTGATTTAATTATAGATCATAGTGTGCAAGTAGATTATTATGGAACTTCTACGGCATTGCAAAAGAATATGGAAAAGGAGTTTGAAAGAAATTCAGAAAGATATAAGCTTTTAAAGTGGGCTCAAAAATCATTTAAGAATTTTAGAGTTGTTCCTCCAGGAAAAGGTATAATACATCAAGTTAATTTAGAATATTTAGCTAAAGTAATATGGCTTGGCGAATCAAAAAGAGGACTTACAGCGTATCCAGACAGTGTTTTAGGAACAGACAGTCATACGACGATGATAAATGGCTTGGGCGTATTAGGTTGGGGGGTAGGTGGTATAGAAGCAGAAGCAGTAATATTAGGTCAACCTTACTATATGCTCATACCTGAAGTAGTAGGGGTAAAACTAATAGGTGAATTAAAAGAGGGGGTAACTACAACAGACTTGGTTTTATATATAACAGAAAAACTTAGGAAGAAAGGTGTTGTAGGAAAATTTGTAGAATTTTATGGAGAAGGTATTAAAAAGCTGAGCGTGCCAGATAGAGCAACATTGGCTAACATGGCACCTGAATATGGCGCTACTATGGGGTATTTCCCTATAGATGATGCAACCGTTCAATATTTGTTAGGCTCAGGAAGAGATCCTAAGCACGTTGAATTTGTAGTTGAAGCAGCTAAGTTATTAGGATTATGGTATGATCCTAGCAGCGAACCAAAATATAGCGACGTAGTTGTAATAAATTTAGGAGAAGTTGAGCCATCAATTGCTGGGCCTGCAAATCCTGAAGATAGAATTCCATTAAAAGAAGCAAAAGAAGTCTTGAATGGTTTAATAAGCAAATATTTAAGTGAAAAGAAAAGAGAGCCCAAGTCCGTTACATTAAAGTTAGGAAATGATTTAGTTGAATTAAAAGATGGTAGTCTAATTATAGCTGCGATAACTAGCTGTACAAATACAAGCAATCCAAGTGTTATGATTGCTGCTGGGTTAGTTGCCAAAAAAGCAGTTGAAAAAGGACTTAAAGTCAAGCCATGGGTAAAAACAAGCAATGCTCCTGGTAGCAGGGTGGTTACAGAATATCTAACAAAGTTAAACTTATTGCCTTATTTAGAAGCTTTAGGTTTCCACATAACTGGTTATGGTTGTACTGTATGCATAGGAAATACTGGTCCGTTAAGGAAAGAAATCGAAGAAACTCTAAGAAAAGAAGGGCTATATGCAGCAGCTGTGCTAAGCGGCAACAGGAACTTTTCAGGTAGAGTACATCCTTTAGCAAGTGGAGCTTTTCTAGCCAGTCCTCCATTAGTAGTTGCTTATGCATTAGCTGGAAGAATTGATATAGACTTTGATAAAGAGCCTGTAGGATATGATCCTAATGGCGAGGCAGTATATTTAAAAGATATATGGCCTAATAGTGATGAAGTAAGGAAAGCTATGGAGGTAGCACTAGATCCAAAAGTATATCAAGAGAAGTATAGTGATATATTTGAAGGAACTGATGCATGGAATAAACTTGAAGTAAAAGAAAGTGAAACATATGAATGGGATAAAAATAGTACTTATATAAAGAAGCCTCCATTTTTTGAAGGACTAAAAGAAAACGTAGAAGATTTGCGTGATATTAAGAATGCTAGAGTGTTGATTTACGCACCAGATAGAACTACAACTGATCATATAAGCCCAGCAGGTAATATAAATCCTAATTCAAAAGCTGGTCAATATTTGTTATCGTTAGGAGTTAAACCAAATGAACTGAATTCATGCGGAAGTAGAAGAGGTAATCACGAAGTTATGATGAGATGTACATTTGATAATCCCAAATTCAAAAATCTATTAGTAAAAGATAAAGAAGGTGGATATACAATATATTGGCCAACAAAAGAGGTAATGCATGTATTTGATGCTTCTGTTAAATATAAGCAAGAAAAAATACCAGTTATAGTTATAGGAAGAAACCAATACGGAATGGGGAGCAGTAGAGATTGGGCGGCTAAAGGACCGTATCTATTAGGAGTAAAGGCGGTTATAGCGAAATCATATGAGAGAATTCATAGAAGCAACTTGGTTGGTATGGGTATATTGCCATTAGAATTCATGCCTAATGAAGGACCCGATGAACTAGGATTAGATGGAAGCGAAATATATGATATCATAGGTATAGAAGATGGTTTGGTTCCTAAAAAATTATTAACAGTTAAAGCGAAGAAAGAAAATGGAAAGGTCATTGAATTTAAAGCAAAGGTTAGATTAGATACACCAATAGAAGTGGAATATTATAAGAATGGTGGTATATTGCATTATGTTTTAAGGAAAATTCATAAGGGATTAAGATAATTTTAATAATAAGCATTAAGCATGAATAATTTTTTATAATTGCCATAATATTTTATCTTTTTTATTATTAATTAGAAGGCAAAATTTGTAATTGATGTAAAAAAAGCAGACACTTTATTAAGAATTTATACAATTTATACAAAAATGGTACTAACCTCCTGGCGCTCCATGGAAAGGTGTATCCTTTAATATCATATACCATTCCATATACCATTTATCTTCCTCGCTGATTTCTTCTTTAATATTTTTAATATTTTCTTTTTTCATGCCCATTTACCTCCCACTAAAGATGTTATAAGCAGGGGTTTTAAAGTTTTATTGGTGGGACATAAATAATGTTTAAATTACGTCTTGTAGATATTCTAAATAAGAATCAAAAAATAATGTAGTAAAAGTAATTTTGTATCGATAATATCAGCTATACATAACATCATAAGTGTCAAATTTTTATATCTGCTATATATTTTTTAACATGAAATTAACCACTAGTTAGGGAATAAAAATGTCATTAACTAAAATAATGGGAGGTATATGCAATGTCTGGTCAAAATAAAATATTGTTATCATTAGTTGGTTTTATTTCAGCAGCTATTATGACTACATCATTGTCAACATTTGTATTGTTTGCTGGTTATTTTAGTTTAAAGTTAAATGTTAGCGTGCAATCATTGATATTATGGGGAAATATAATTTATTTTGTGGGAATGCCAGTAGGTAAGATAATAGGTAGATATCTCAAATTCTATAGAAATTTGTCAACAGCTCTATTGGGAATTACTATATTGATATCATTAACCATAGCATTGATGCCTTTTGTTAAGAATTTTGTTGAATTAATGATTTTTAGGTTTTTACAGGGGATGGTAACCATATATATGGAGGTATTTTCAAATGTTTATTCTTTTTTATATGATAAAATCACGACGAGAAATTTAGCTTCGGCAGTATCAATTTCAGGTATACCTGCAGGAGTAGCAATAGGCACTTCTGCATATATTTTGACAAAAGAGGATCCTATTACTATCTTTACTTTGTTTTCGTTACTATCTTTAGTCTCATCAATATTATATATTTTGCTGATAAGAAAAAATAAATTTGTTATGAATAAATTAAAAAAAGAAATTCCTGGAACTACCTATAGGTATGGAAGAACATGGCTTATGGGTTTGTTATGGGCGACAATAGCTGGAGGAAATTTGGTTTTAAGTATAGTATTGCCTCAATATATTTCCATGTACAGTCCAAATAACATAACTTTGGCTATGCAGACATTTGGTTATAGTGCTGCACTTTTTACTGTTATCGGGGGTATAATAATGTATTATTCTAAGTCCTTAAATAATATGGTTAAGGTAGTTACATTGAGTTATCTATTAAGTTTTATAGGGTTTTTAATAATTTGGTATGACGAACCTAAATATATGATATTAACATTGGCTATATTATTAATAAATATGGAAGCTTTTGCTGTACCTTTCATATATTCAATACCTAGATATTTATATCCAGAAAAATTAGTAGCAAAAGGAACATGGGAATTTGCTCTAATAGGATCTTCATTTCATATATGGTCATCAATTTTGGCATTAGAAATAGGATTTTACTTCGATTTTAGAATTGTTATGTTAACGCTTGCCTTTCCACCATTATATGGGGTTATTTTTTCACTGCTAATACCCAAGCTAATCAAAAATAACATAGTCTAAAATTATATCAGATGTGGTGAAATATGAATAAAATAAAGCTATGGTTTTTATCTTTCTCGCCATTAACTTTGATAAGTGCATTTTCTTCAGTAACACTAGGAACAGCTCTTGCTTGGTATCATAATGGTAAAATAAATTGGCTTTTTTATATAATAACATTATTAGGTATTTTGTTTGCTCAGGCCGGAATTAATTTAACTCACGATTACAGAGAGTTTGTTTATAAGACGGATATTATTTACAGAGAGTTAGGGATTGCTCATAGAGCTAATCCAATTATAGATTATAAATTAAAACCATTGTATGTAAAAGTTCTTGGATATTCTTTAATTTTATTTGCATTATTTGCCGGAATTTACTTGGCCTTAATGGTTGGTATTTCTGTTTTAATTATAGGTATAATAGGGATATTTTTAGGTATAGCATATACAGAGCCTCCGTTTAAGCTAGTTTATAGAGGTTTGGGAGAAATAATCGCAGGTATTATAATGGGTCCATTAGTAGTATGGGGATCTTTTGTGGTTCAAACGAGATCTATTATGCCTTTGTATCCTTTGATTGTAGGTGCAATAAATGGAGCTGACACATATTTGATTTTAATAGCATCAAGTATTTTAATGCTAGAGGCCAGCAAAGAGGCAAATAAGAAAACTCTTGTATTAAAAATAGGGTTGAATAAAACTAAATATGCTATTTTAGCCGGTATACTAGTTATGTATTTATCTTTGGTAATTTCTTCGATATTAAACTATATTCCATTAATATCTCTAGTTTCCCTACTATTGTTATATAGAACTGTAAAGATAGTAAGACCATTATTTAGTATTAGCGAAAATGAAATAAAAAATAAAAGCAATGAAATAAAAAGACTTTGGAAGCACCCATTTTGGTTTAAGTTAATAATATTAATAATAGTAGTTGCATCTATGATAATAACAAAATATTTGAAAATAATGTAATAAAAAATGTTTTTAAGCTAGAAACAAATTATATTATACCGTGAAAATATATGTTGATAGCATACACGGAAATAGTTCATGATACATTAATGGCAATTATATTAATGATATGGGTTATTTTTGTAACAGTTTATTTGGCAAAATTAACATATAATTTTGCATTAAAAAAAGGATGGAGCGACCATTCAGCAAAATACTTTGCAAGAAAGGTAATTCATATTTTGGCTGGAGGTTTAGTTGCTTTTTTGTTACCATTTACTTTTGAAGAACCTTTGTATCCGTTAATAATGGCCTTATTAATATCCATATTAACATATTCATTACATAGATCAGGAAAGCTAATGTATTGGTTTCAAGATCCCGAAAACGAATATGAAGTTCATTTTGCTTTAATGTGGGGAATAGTTATTTTCATAACTTGGTTTATAGATAGAAGTTTTTGGCTTGGTGTAGTACCTGCATTAATGATGTCTTGGGGCGATGGAATAACGGGTATAATAAGAAATATAAGATATAAGAAGAGAGTTAAAGGTTGGGAAGGAAGTGTTGGAATGTTAATTGTAAGTGTTGCTGTTGGTTTAAAGTTTGGATTAGCAGGAATTATTGCAGCTGTTTTCGCGACCTTAGTGGAGAGGTGGAACAAAATTGATGATAATATAACAGTACCTTTAGTTTCTTTAGTAACTTTATTGGTTTCTGTAATATTTTTTCCCCAATTAACAAAAATTTTAATGATTTAAATTTTACATAAAAAGAAAGCCTCGCCCTTCAGGACTGGGAGGAAGTCAGTAAGGTTAAATATGTATGTCTATATAAAAGAATTATATTTTTGCCTTAGACTATCGCTAATGGGAGAAAAGATTGCAAGAATATAGTATAATTGGGTCTGGACCAGCAGGAGCTGCTGCAGCTTATATGCTATCTAAAAATGGTTATAAAGTAAAGGTTTATGAAGCTAATAAAAGATTGGCTATGAAACCATGCGGTCTTGGCGTTCCATCTGTTAAGGATCTACCTATAAAAATACAAAAACAATACATAGTACAAACTATAAATGGAGTAACTATGTATGTTGATGATGTTATTGTTTTAGATAAAGAAAACTTCTTAGAAGGATATATTCTAGATAAAGAAAACTTCTTAGAATCTTTAATTATAGAATCAGGATCGGAGTTAATAAAAAACTCAGGATTTAATCCACTTAAAAATAGCATAAAAGAAAATGGTAACATAAAGGAAATAAATAGCGCTATCATAGCAGGAGGTTTTGCATTTTATAGCGGAGAAAAAATAAATGCTATTCAGACAATTGTTAGTTCAAAAAGCTTAGAAGGATTGAAAAAACTAATCATATTTTTTGATACGGATATTGTAGGTTATTATTGGATATTTCCGGCAGGTGATGAAATAGAAGTTGGTGTTGGAGGATATAGAAATGTGGAAGAACTAACTAAATTATTAAACAAGTTTATAGAGAATAATGAATATCTAAGAGGATCAAAGGTAATTAATCCAATTAAGGGAGCGGAAATAGCCGTAGGTGGTGTTAACTTAGATTTCGATTATAAATTCCCTAAAATTGGTGAAGCTGCTGGTTTTGTCTTGCCATTAACTGGCGAAGGAATAAGACCATCATTAATATCAGGTTTTGAAATAGCTAATGCTATGATTAATGGATATGACATTAAAAATCACCTATCAAAACTAAAGATAACCAATTCAATTAAAATACAAAGAAAGATTTTAGAGAGAGTAAAGTCAATGGATAGGGAAAGGAGAAAAGAATTGTTGTCTAGCATGCCTGCAGAAGTTCATGCAGAGGTTGCTTTAGGAGGTATGAGCAAGCTTAAAATTATAAAAGCATTAGCATCAAGACCTGATTTAGCGCTTAAACTAATGAATTATATGGGTGATTAGAGCAGTGAGGCAGGGTAATATAGATGAAAAAGATATAGTAATTATAAAATCGTTAGAAAGTGATTCCAGAAAACCATGGAGACAACTTGCTAAAGAGCTAAATTTAAGTGAAGCCACGATATATTTAAGAATAAAAAAGTTAGAAGAAAATGAAATTATAAAAGGGTTTACAATAAAAGTTGATCCATTGAAGATTGGACTCTCAATAACAGTTTTTTTATTAATAAAGGCTAGAGCAGAAAACATAATTCAAATAAAAAAAGAATTAGTTGATTTGGATTATATAGTAGAAATGCATGAAATTACAGGTTCTTATCAATTTTTGGTAAAAATGCTAGCTCCTTCTCAAAGAGAAGTATCGAAAGCGATAGAAAATATAATGAAAATCCCGGGTATTGTGGAGGTAAATACTTTGATGTCTTTAAATACTCTTAAATCAGGAGAAAATATTATAGGAGCTCTTGATTATTGGTTAAATTCTAGGCATTAATTTTTTCATAAAACGACGTAAGACTTAATTTGCACTTTTCACAAAAGTTGAAGCTTTTATTATCAACGTCAGATAATTTATTACTAAAATTCATGACACAGTTAAATGAATTACAATGATTTAAACCAAATAAATGACCGAGTTCATGGATGCTTTCTTTTAGTAATCTTTCATTATATTTCGATAATTCATCTGTTTTCAATCTTTTCGCATAAATGGATGCCACTTTTATTTCTTTGCTTGCTAATCCAAAAACAAAATTTAAATCATTATAATACGCATCAAAACTAGCAATGCCTAATATATAAAATTCAGGTATTTTTAATAGTTCTTCATATTTTGAATATAAGTATCTGTTTATTTCATCAGCATTATATTGCATTCTATTTATATTATATGCTCTAAAAGGGGGCTGTAATGACCATAAATGTGGATATAATTTAATGGGAAATGGAAAATGCGATGGTATGTTTTCAATCAAATAATCTTCTTCTAGGTTAATCTCTCCAATTGGTTGAATCATAACTTTAATCTCTCTCATAACATTCCCCCATTAATAAATTTGAATTTTAAATATTAATGCTCTTGTTAAAAAAGATAAATAAGTTCTCTAAGTTATAAATAATTGAGATGTGCTGAAGCAAACCGAGTGAGAGCTAATGCTCAATGAACGAGAGCTCTCTATGCGAAATGGTGATATTGTGAATAAGATCAAGGCTAATGGAAAGGAAGTATATAATATGCTTGCTAAACATTTAACAATAAATGAGAGCGATTTTTCTCCAATGGTTGCTTTGGGCAAAAATAAAAGTCCATTCTCAATCTTAGTTTCCATCATATTAAGTCAAAACACTACGGATAAAAACGCAATAAAAGCGTATAATAATCTTTATGCTAAAACAAAGTTGGACATTAATAAGATAGTGAACCTAAGTATAGAAGAATTATCTGAAATTATAAGAGTAGCAGGTCTTCCTAGGCAGAAGTCTAAGTCTATAATTGAGCTTGCTAAATTTGTAAAAGATAGAGGAGAGCAATATTTAATGGAAAAAGACCCGTTAGAATTAAAAAAGGAACTTATGGAAATACCAGGCATCGGTGAAAAAACAAGTGATGTATTTCTATCATTTTTTAGAGGCTTTAATGTCTTTCCAGTTGATACTCACATTAAAAGAATCGCGAGAAGATGGGGGCTAACTGATAGCAAATCTTATAAAGATATATCAAATACCCTTATAAATTTTTTTGGTAGTGAACTTTCAGGAAATGCACATAAATTAATGATTGCATTTGGTAGAAGTTATTGTAAATCAAAAAATCCGAGGTGTAAGGAGTGTTTTCTGAAAGAGATATGTCCGTCTGCCCAAGTTTAATAGCTGTTTCCTTGCCAAATAAACAATCCTGGGCATTTGAAGAAATTAGCGATACAGTATTTGAAAAAGATTCTCACGCATCAATAGTTCCATCAAAATATAAGGGCGTTTATTTGATATACCTCGAACAGGGTTTAATAGATGATGTGGTAAAGAATTTTTCTTTGTATAGCCATGCATTCATTAGTAGAGTTATACCTATTAAGGAATGTGGCAATGATTTAGATTTAGTTGTAAGAAAATCTTTATTAAGTTTGCCTAAAGGTTTCATAAAACTTATTGTTCATCTGAGAGAACCATTGAAAGGCAAGGTAAGTGAAGAAGATATTTCTAATATAGTTATTAGCCAAGGCTATAAATTAACCAAAAAGTCTAATTATGCTCTTGTTTTAGAGAATATAGAGGAATATTATATATCAGCTAGCGGTATTATTAGGAAATGCGGACCATCATGCATTACTATTTATCAAATATAGCAAAAAGTATATCAGATTTCTTAAAAATACTTTCACTTGCGAGAGTGAGATTAGTTAAAGAGGTTACTGAAAGTGATAACTACTATCAAATGTAATATTATGGAAGGGGTTACATATGTCAGGAAAAATATTCACAAATAGAGCTGTGTTTGATGAAACTTATATACCATCGACTCTACTAGTTAGGGATAATGAGGCTAATGTTCTGATTTCGAGATATTTATCTAGGCTAGGAGAAGGTTTAGGCTCTACTGATGTATCTGTTGTCTATGGGTCTATAGGTAAGGTTGGAATAGGAAAGACGACACTAGCAAAGTATGTCTCCAGAGTTTTATTAAGAAAAGCAGAAGATAAAGGGATGAACTTTAAGCCTGTTTACATAAATGTTTATGGGGCTCCAAGTCTGCATCAGATACTCTCTAGGATAGTTTCAGAGCTAGAAATGAATATTCCAGTCAGGGGCAATGCTACTATTGAAGTTTTGAAAGCTATATCAGATTTCCTTTATATAAAAGATGCGTATGCATTAATTATATTAGACGAGTTTCAATCATTACTTATGTCTACAAAGCTTAGCGATGACGAGCTTTACTTGCTTTTAAGGGTTTATGAAGAGATACCTCCTAAAGATAATATAAATAGACTCAATTTTCTTTTAGTTTCTCAAGACTTTAGAGTTTTAACTTATATGAAAGAAAGAATACCTCAAGTAGAATCCCAAATAGGATTTAGAGTTTATTTGAGGCCATATAATAGTGAGGAATTAAAGACGATAATTGAGCAAAGAGCTATTGAAGGGCTTTATGAAAATGCGTATGATCAGGAAATTTTGAATATGATAGCTGATTATTATGGTTATACTGATACAAAAGGAGGGGATGGAAGTGCAAGAAAAGCAATATTGACTTTAAGAATGGCAGCAGAGATAGCTGATGCGGAAAACTCTAGTAGAATAGAAGAAAAGCACGTTAGAGACGCCTTGAGTGCAGATGCTGTTTCTAATATACCACTAGATATAATAAGGTCTCTAAGCCTTCATGAATTGCTAATATTACAATCTATTTCTGATTTACTAATAACCAAAGGAGGTTGGCTTACAAGCGGTGAAGTAGAAGAGGAATATTTCCATCTTTCTCGCAATTATGGAGAAGAACCTAGAAAACATACACAATTTTATGAATACATAAAAAATCTTAACAATATGGGATTGGTCGAAACAAGAATATCAGGTAAAGGTATTAGAGGCAAGACAACTATAATGAGGTTGCCATTAGATATTCCTGCAGAAAGGTTGAAAGAAGTAATAGAATCTATATTATTAGATAGAGTGGGAAGTCCGAAGCCAAATTAGTGAGGAAAAATGGATATAGAAAAGGTTTTGGCAAGTAAAGGAAAAGTTAGGATATTGAAAGTTTTAATGAAAGAGGGTCAAGTAAATATATCTAGGCTTGTTAAGTTAACAGGTTTACATCACGATGTTATAGTTAAGAATATGGAGGAACTTAAAGAAATGGGTATAGTAGAAGAAAAAAGATATGGAAGGCTTAGAATTTATATGATAGATCTAAGAGATCCTAAAATTAGTGGATTGTATGAGATATTTAAAGAAATTGAAAACCTTTAAGGTTTGCCCATATAAACTTAATTGGTGGAAAAATGGCACAAATGGTAGATGTTACTAATAAACCAAATATATATAGAGAAGCTATAGCTAGCGGAGAAATAAAATTAAGAGAAGAGACAATTAAAAAAATATTAAACAGAGAAATTGAAAAAGGAGATGTAGAAGCTGTTGCTTCAGTTGCAGCAATTATGGCTGCAAAGGATGCATCCAAAATTATCCCTCTTGCTCACCCATTACCAATAACAGGGGTAAGTGTCAATTTTTCATATGACAAGGATAAAGTAAAGATAGTTGTAAAGGTAAAAACTAAGGCAGAAACAGGGGTAGAAATGGATGCTTTAGCAGGCGTTACCGCTGGATTATTAGCTGTATGGGATATGTGCAAGCAATATGAGAAAGACCCAAATGGTTTGTACCCTAATACTTTAATTACTAACATAAAGGTAGAAAATAAAATAAAGAAGGAAATTTAAAAGAAGAGCTCAAACTTCCTTATACGTTTCAGTTTCTATTAAAAACTGGGTACAGGAGTTGAAATTTGAAAAACGACTAAAATTGTTAAGTTATGATTCAATAGTAAGAAGAAAAAGGGTTATGATGAAAAAAGACTATATAATATCATTTCCAGATGGAACAATAAATGCAAAAAAAGGGGATGAAATTGATTTACCTATGTGGCAAGCAGAATATTTAAAAAGTATTGGAGTCGCTGATGTAAAAGATGAGGAGGTAGACATTAATTACATAAACACCTATCATTTTAGGGAGAAAAGAAATCAAGCTCCTAATCAATTAACTTCTTTGCCTCAAGATTTCTATATAAAAATTGGCAATTTAATAAAGAATCTTGATAGTGCAATAGCCCAAACGCCAACGCATATGCTTATTAATGATAGAGAAGTAGCCGAAAAGAACTTTATTGAGCTCTCAGAAAATAGACTACTGAAGATAATAAGGCTGTCTCAAACTAGTGGGGACGATTTAAAAGATCGTATGACGCCAGAGGAAGTTTTAGTTTATGTAATGATTAAAGATATAATTAATTCATGGAGAAACTATGTTTTATCTTTATCAAAGGGGTTGATAGATCATGAGTAAAGAACTATCCCAACAAATAAGCTATGGAGATAAGTTTAAGGATTTTTTAAGAAATTATAGAGATTCTACTGGAATATTCAAATATGTTGAAAGGATTCACAGAATGATGAATATGGATATGTCTAGTCTAAACATTGATTATCCTGATTTATACAGATATAATACTACATTAGCGGAAGCCCTCGTAGATAATCCAGACGATATTTTAATACAGTTTGGTGACGCACTAAAAGATTTGGTTTCTAGCGAGGATCCTTCCTATGCAGAAAAGAAAGGAAAATTCCATATAAGAGTTTATGGTTTATTTGATACAATAAAAATAAGAGAAATTAGAACTAGCCATGCAGGAAAGCTTATACAAGTTGAAGGTATAATTACAAGGATGCATCCGATCAGGAGTAAAATGATTAAAGCTACATTTAGGCATGAAAAAGAAGGATGTAATGCAGAATTTTATTGGCCTTCTGAAGAGAATGAATACATAGAGGATAAGATAGAAAAACCTACAATTTGTCCGGTATGCGGAGAAGCTGGGGGTAAATTTACTTTAATTAAAGGAAAATCATTATATATAGATTGGCAAGAGTTAACTGTTCAAGAAAAACCCGAAGATGTACCAGGCGGGCAGATGCCTAGAAGTACTCCTGTTCAATTAATTGATGATTTAGTAGATATAGCAAGACCTGGAGACAGGGTAACGATAGTTGGTGTTGTTAAACTACAACAGACAGGAGTTACTTCATTAAGTCCTCTGTTTGAGATTTATATTGAAGCAAATAGCGTTAAGGTTTCAGAAAAAGTCTTGGAAGAAATAAGTATAACTAGAGAGGATGAAGAAAAAATATTAGAATTGAGTAAAGATCCATGGATCAGAGAAAAAATAATATCAAGTATTGGTACAACAATTTATGGTCATTGGGATCTTAAAGAAGCTATAGCTTTACAATTATTCGGCGGTATACCTAAACAAGCTGCAGATGGTACCAGAATAAGAGGTGATATACATTTATTGTTTGTAGGAGATCCAGGTGTAGCTAAAAGTCAATTATTACAATCTGCAGCAAGGGTAGCTCCAAGAGCTGTTTTTACTAGTGGTAAGGGATCTACAGCGGCAGGTTTAACTGCAACAGTAGTTAAAGATTCAAGGACTGGAGAATATTATTTAGAAGCTGGCGCTCTTGTTTTAGCTGATGGAGGACTAGCAATAATTGATGAATTTGACAAAATGAGGCCCGAGGATAGAGTATCTATACATGAAGCTATGGAACAGCAAACAATAAGTATATCCAAAGCAGGAATTGTTGCTAGATTAAACGCCAGAGCAAGCGTTTTAGCAGCAGGTAATCCAAAATGGGGCATGTATGATATAAATAAGCCATTCCCCGATAATGTTACCTTGCCTCCAACAATATTATCGAGGTTTGATCTAATTTTTGTTGTTAGGGATGAAATGAATAAAGAAAGAGATCAAAGGCTTGCGAGGCACATATTAGATGTTCATAGCGATTATGATAAATTTACCCCAGAAATAGATCCTCAATTGTTAAAGAAATATGTTATATATGCAAAGAGGTATGTTAAACCAAAGCTTACTGAAGAAGCTAAGGATTTAATAGAGTCATTCTTTGTTACTTTGAGAGGTAGTGCATTAAGTGCAGGAAATCAGGAAGGAGGTCAAACCCCTGTTCCTATAACAGCAAGGCAACTTGAGGCGATAGTTAGGTTAGCAGAAGCTCATGCTAAGGTTTCTTTAAAGAACGAAATTACAGAAGAAGATGCGGAGGAAGCAATAAGGTTAACAATATCATTTTTGACTAGCGTTGGTCTTGACATAGAATCAAACACGATCGACATAGGTATTATTACTACTGGCTCGAGTTTTCACTCAAGAAGAATAATGAGTTTGGTTGTTGATACGCTAAAGCGTTTAACTGAAGATAAGCCATGCGCTAAATTAGATGACTTAGTTGATGAGATTGTTAATACTCAAAAAATACAAAAGGATAAAGTAATAGAGGCAATACAGAAAGTTCATAAAGAAGGCTTAATTATTGAGACTCGTAATAATTGCTTTAAGCCGGCATGATAGGTCTTATCTTTAATAATTACTTTTATATTATAATCAAATATTTATATAGAACTATTACGAAACAGTTTTTATTTAATGCTTAACATATATTAAGTTAAAACCTTTGAACAGAAAAAGAATTATGGGATTGAATTTGACAAATAGCATAACAACAGATTTAATGAAGATAATGGGATACAAGACTTTATATCCTCCGCAAAAGTTAGCTTTAGAAAAAGATTTGGAAAACGGAAAAAGCTTATTGATCGCATCTCCAACTGCCTCAGGAAAAACATTTGTTGCATTAGATGCTATAATAAATTCTTTAAGCAGAGGAGAAAACAAAAGAGCGGTATATACTGCACCATTAAGAAGTATTGCATCTCAAAAATATAAAGAATTTAAAAAAATAGAAGAAATGGGATATAAAGTAAGGCTTAGTATTGGAGACTATGAAGCAGGTCCTCCTAAAGCAGATGTTTTAATAACGACTTATGAACGGCTTGACTCTATTATAAGAAATTCCCCAGATATTTTGAAACAAATTGGATGTGTTGTTATAGATGAAGTTCATTATGTAGATGATGAAAAAAGAGGACCAATTTTAGAAACTTTAATATCAAAAATATTATATAAAAGTCCAGACTTACAAGTAGTTGCATTAAGTGCAACTGTACCAAATGCTGATGAAATAGCTAAGTGGTTAAATGCTGATTTGGTTTATTCCTCATGGAGGCCAGTTCCACTTTATGAAGGAGTTTATAAAGATGGAATAATTGAGTTCTCCGATAATAAAAAGAAAGAGATTGATATAATATCTAAAGAACCTAGTATAGATTTAGCTATAGATGCATCTAATAATAAAGGACAATCTCTAATTTTTGCTCAATCTAGAAAAAGGGTTGTGCAACTTGCTAAAAAGGCATCATCATATCATCAATATTACAGTTATGATAAAATTTTAGCAAAAAAATATGCAAAGAAAATAATTTCAACAGGGGGACCAAAGAGCCTAAGAGATGAATTAGCCCAGCTTATTTTAAATGGAGTATCTTATCATCATGCAGGGCTTTCGAACGAGCAAAGAAGCATCGTGGAAGAAGCTTTTGTAAATAATGCTATATCAGTAATAGTTGCTACTCCTACTCTTGCAGCAGGTGTCAATTTGCCTGCAAGAAGAGTTATAGTAGATGAATATTATAGATATGAAAGAGGCTATAGATCTCCAATAAAAGTTTCTGAATATAAACAACTGGCAGGTAGAGCAGGAAGACCTGGTCTAGATCCTTACGGTGAGGCAATAATAGTTGCTAAAAAATCGGATAGTTCAGAAGAACTAATTCAAGTATACGTAAATGGAAGTTTGGAAAAACTTGAAAGTAAGCTTTCTGGACTCAGAGGATTAAGACATTCAGTTTTAGGGGCTATAGCATCAGGCATTTCTAATGATGAGGATAGCATAATAAACTTGCATAAAAAAACTTTATATTATATACAAAGAGGAGAAAAAACTATTTCACGTTTATTAAATACTGCTATAAAGCAGTTAATTGATTGGGGTTTAATACAAGAGGATAACAACAAGCTATTTTCTACAAATTTAGGTTATGTTACATCAAAAACTTATATAGATCCAGAAAGCATACCAATTCTTAAAAGAATATTGGGCAAGGTAAAGAAATTTAACGAGACTATAATTTTATATATTATTTCATCGATGCCCGATATAAATCCTTTTATAGTAAGTAAATCTGAAGAAGATAAAATAATGGATAGAGTATTAGAGGACGCCCCTGAGCTCGTAGATATTGTAGAGTGGATGGGTCCCGAGGAAATTGTAGTCATTAAAACAATGTTTGTGTTAAAGGATTGGATAAATGAGGTTCCAGAAGACAAAATAACAGAAAATTATAATATAGGTCCTGGAGATATAGCTTCTTTAATTGATAATGCTAAGTGGATAGCAAGATCCTTAGGAGAAATATTAGAAGTTATTGGTATTCCTAATGATGTAGTTGCACAATTTAAGTTAATGGAAAAAAGAATCGAGAGCGGAATTAAACCAGAGCTATTTGAACTGATATCTATACCTGAAATAGGTCGTGTGAGGGCAAGAAGGCTCTATAATTCTGGTTACAAAAGTCTTGCTGATTTAGCAACTGCTAATCCTAAGGATCTATTAAAAATTAATGGTATAGGGCCATCAATCGTTTCAAAAATATTAGAATACTTTAATAGAAATGATGAGAGTAAAGAATATAAGAGAAACGATGAGGAGGGTCTAGACAGTTTTATTTAACTATAATCTCTTTGTTTATATTCATACTATCATTAGCCATCATTTCTATAATCTCTTTACCTATATTTTCTTCTCCGAGTTCTTCGGGATATATTAATCCACTTCTCTTTATCTTTCCTTTTATAAATTCTATCGCTGAATAAGATAGAAAGCTCCCAGTTACTCTTGACATAGCTGTAAACTCATTTTCGGGTTTAGTTATTTGAGTGAACCTTATTCCTTTATTTTGAGTAAACGCTTCTACCACTAATACAACAATATCTTTTAAATTTGGTTTATAATTAGAAATAATATAGCTTAAAAATTCATCTGCATAAATTTCTGCGTTGTTCATTTTAATTTTTTTATGATCTAAAAATCCAAGTTTATTAAGTCCTTCCATAAATTCAATGTGGCCTGGCCATCTTAGAGTATATTCTACTAAGTACTCTAAATTATTAAAAGTTTTTAATAGTGATCTTAAGCCGTCAGTTGGAAAATATTCAAGTTCTCCTACTCCTTTTACATATATTTTTCCTTTCTCACTCTTTAACGGATCAATTTCCATAATTTTTCTATTTGAAATAAATCTGGCCTTTCTTCTATATTCATCTATTAGATCCATTGTATTCCAGCTTGCTATTATTCCTAATGGAGGATCTGGTTTTTCAGTAATACCTCCGACATAGATTACCCCTCTATTAATTTCTCCTATTTCATTTTTTGCATAAGAAATTAACATGTTTGATAACCCAGGTGCAACACCAGCATCTAGCAAAACAGATAATCCTTCTTTTTCAGCAATTTCTCCAATATCAGAAGGGTCTTCAGGGAAAAATGAGACATCAACAACGTTTTTCCCTGATTCCACTAAGTTTTTTAATGCTTTATGTGCGACGCTACCTGGTAGAGACGTTACTACAAGATCTATATTCGACAATGATGACATAACTTCATTTTTGTTTAATGCATTAACTTTTTTGTAATTTAAGTTAAGTTCTTTTGCAGTATTTTTCAAGATATCTTCGTTATAATCAAAAAGGGTTACATTAAACCCTTCTCTTTTTAATAAAAAGGCCGCTCTTTTTCCTACATTTCCTATTCCCAAAACACCTATGTTAATCATTTACCGACCCTCAGCAGTTCCAACAATCATCAAATATCAGTCGACCCTCTTATTAACTTCATTGGTCGGCATTAATTATTTATAATAGAAAGAGGTTATATTTTAATGTTTGGCCTTGATCTTTCGTTTAAGTTCAATGGTATATGGGGATTGTAGCCTAATGAATACCTAACTTTTTCCAAAAACTCCTCTAATCTTTTACTGAAATATTCAATTCCAGATACATTTAATGTTTTATTTAACTCCATTCTTATTCTTAATGCCTTGCTCAAGTCTGAAAGAAGCTTAGCTTCATAATCAAGCCCACTATACGGCCTTCTTATAAAATCTTTTTTCTGATCATACTGTAATAGTGAAGATAACTCTTCTAAACTGTTTTCCATAGATTCGTTTTCTATGGAATATGGAATTTTAAGATAAAGATCCTCTACCCTAATTACAACCTTTATAATCGCTTTATTTATAGTTTCACCCATCTTTTTACCCATTTTTAATTAGTCAGTCAGAGCCATTAAACTTATTTTTCAATAAGAATTGAGAATAGATTTATTATGAAGCTCTTTATTTTTACCCTTTTAAAGGGCCCGGACCGGGATTCGAACCCGGGACTTCTCGGTCCAC
>ERZ1669250.384-NODE-384-length-21081-cov-3.191620_pt1 | contig 21081 bp, 11 predicted proteins | sample MGYA00579295_ERZ1669250 | MGnify/ENA primary metagenome ERZ1669250 (study PRJEB41166, sample SAMN08046056) | hot springs metagenome | biome: hot spring; feature: acid hot spring; material: thermophilic sediment; isolation source: thermophilic sediment from acid...
TTTCCTGCCAGGCCCACATACGATCGATGCATTTGTAGCCTATAGTCTCCCATCTCGGAGCAAGAAGGCTGTCTTATTTTTGCTTTGCTTTCCCGCGCCAAGCTCCGCGATTTGTTGCGTAAAGGGCGCGTCCAAGTGGAAAGGTGAGGTAAGGACTTTGGGCATGGGAAGCGCGAAAAGATAGCTACTCAACATAACGAAAACTTCAGAGAATTTTTCTCAAATGCCCAAAGAACGTAATGAACGTTAATCAGAAAAAGTTTCTTAATTAATACATAGGCTTATATCTAGCTTCTTTTCTCTTAGGTTGGCATCTCAGAAGCTCGAAAGCTCAGAAACGCAGAGACTTCAGGGAGGAGTAAGCTACATAGCCGCCATGCAGCTTTTCGATCTAACCGTAAACCTGATCTTCTTTGCCGCCATAGGAAGAACGCTAACCGCAAAGGGGACAGGAGAAGTTGCCATGGCTTTTTTAGTCATGAGCGCATTCAGCACGATCACCGTTTTCGCGCTGAACACGAGCTCCACCAGGTTTATAGCAATGGCCTTGGGCAAAAGAAATAGCGAAGAAATATCAGCTGTTTACAGGTCTGCCCTAAAGGCCACGATCATGTCTTCGACCTTGGCAGCGGCTATGTCGCTGCTGCTTATTGGTTGGCTACGCGTTGCAACCGGCCTAACCAGCGTTGAGTTTCTACTGGTCATAATTGCAGCTCTAACCATGGATTTCACGAGCGTTTTAGGAGGAGTTATGTACGGACTTTCAATGTACAGGGAAGTAGCCATTCAAAATATGATGTATTATGCTCTGAGCAGGCTTCCTGCAGTTATCCTCGCTCGCTACATGGGAGCTCTCGGGGTCATAATTTCCTTGGCCGTAGGAGATGTGCCCGTGTTAATTTACACCATTTACGTCCTGAGGGGAAAGATCTTGGGAACGAAAGCCGCAAGTAAGCTGAGGGATCTTATGAAGTACGGGTGGCCTTTGTACGCCCTTAGCCTGCTGGGATTCGCGCAGGGCTGGCTTGCCACGGCATCGCTTTATGCCGTCTCTGGATTAGCTGCCATGGGAACTTACTATCTCGTGTCTTCACTTATTCCATTCTTTTCCATTGTTTACACGTCAATTACTACTGTGCTCTTTCCGGCTCTTAGCTACAGGCTAGGGGAGGGAGGCATAGATGCCGTAAGAGATTTGTTGGGCACGATGGAAAAAGTTATGTTATTCCTAGTTGTGCCAGTATCTTTGGCAACAGCAGTGGCGTCGCCTAATATACTAAGGCTGGTTTATGGAACAAAATACATTTCTCAATGGCCCGTGCTTTCCTTGCTTCTTCTATCAATGATACCTGCATCCGAATCTGCTCTTTATTCAATAGCTATACAATCAATAGGCAAGACGAGCAAGCAGCTTTTGGTTGGGGTTATCGGATTGATGATAAACGTGGCAAGCCTGACTGTATTAGTGCCAGCTTTGTCATCACTTGGGGCCGCGATAGCCACCCTCGTGACAAGCATCAGCGGAGCTTTGCTTTATTACTTTTACGTCAAGCGCATAGTCGCTTACCGCTTCAGCTTTCCAAAGAAGCACATGTGCATAGGTGTGGTAAGCGCCCTCTCCGTTTTGGCGGTTCAAACATCGCTTGGATTCTGCTATCCCTTTAACGTACCGCTAGACGTTATTGCGTTCGCTTTATCTGTTTACCTTGTATCCAGGAAGCTAAAGCCTCTGACTAAGGATGAGTGGGACTGGATAGTTTACGCTTACAGGCTAAAGCGTCTGACTAAAGTCCTACACGCCTCAGCCTCGCTACGAGAGACACAAATCTATTTTAGCGGCAAAAAAATGAATCTGTTCTCTTGGGAAAACATCTGAGAAATAGCCCAAAACCCGCACTCATGAGTAGAAATCCGTTGCGATCTGGTGCTGCTGGAACAGTTCAACCAAACCTAAAATGGTCCATCGTAGGGGTTTATCTTTATGCTCTTCAGGCTACATTACCGATAAGGCCTAGCAAACTGACATACTCTCCTCGCTAAAGCGACGGAGGTTCTGCTTTTGCTTCCTGTTACTCCATCATCGCTCACGGTCCGGCAGCGTTTTGCAGTGCCTCCACTCTTGAGTTACGGGGTCGTCCCTGCCCTGGACGTTTCCCCTCTGGGGGTATCAGCGCTCCCCTTGCACGCAGCCCAGCCTGCGTGCAATCTGGATATGCCTTTACCCGCAATGCAGGAGGGCATATTGCGGAGGCATCCCAAACCAGCTCTTAGCTGGTTTATGGGAGTATCCTGCATGCCTCTTCTGGAGGACTTATCCACAGGACTTTCCACGCTTAATATACTTTTTCGCAATTCATCTACTCTCAAGGTCGGGGCTTTCTTGCTCATTTCTCTGTAAAGTCAAGTTTAATAACAGATAGTTTTACTTGCCCATGTTTTATGATATAGCCAAGTTCAGAAGCGAAGAAATGGCATTTGCTTCAAGCACCCACTTCTTAAACGACGAGCACACAAAATGGGTTGATTTTTATCCAATACCAGCTCATGGCAAAAGGGTTCTTTTCGATGTGGATGAGCCGGGAGTGATAGCGAGTTTTTGGCTTACCATCGGTGGAGGTTCTTCTTCTCCAAATGACTACCTCAGAAGGCTTGTTTTAAGGGCCTACTGGGACGGCGAAAAGATTCCGAGCATAGAGGCCCCGGTCCCGTGCTTCTTCGGGTCCTGCCTTTCGCTCAACGCTTTCGAGTCTTATCAGCATTATTCTTCTGCCCTTCTTGGAAGCACCAGCGGTGGCTTTAACTCATTTATTCCAATGCCCTTCAACAAGGCCGTCATAGAAATAGAGAACACCATGGACTCAGAGGTCTCATCCCTTTACTACATCATTGGGTACTACAAGCTCCCTGAAACAAGCGATTTGGGCAGGCTTCACGCGCTTTGGCGGGCAGAAAATCCCACAAGCCTGGGCAGACCTTACACAATACTCAGTGCTTCCGGCCGTGGCCATTACCTGGGTACCGTGTTACATATGAAGGGGTTGAGCAGCGAAAAGCCGCCAAAAGGTGGATTGGGTTTCCTGGAAGGAAATATCCTCATTTACTCTGATGGGAATCTTTCCTTCAGCTCTACGGGCACCGAGGACTATTTCCTAAGCGGTTGGTACTTCAATAGGGGTACCTTCAACGCACCTTTCCACGGACTTATCTTTAAAGATGAAAAGAGGAACGAGGTACTTGCTTACAGATTTCACATACCAGACCCCATCCCCTTCAAGAGAAATCTAAATGTGATGATACACCACGGAGAATATGATGAGGTATCGGCCGAATACGAGAGCGTGGCTTATTGGTATCAGGAAGAACCGCATAGGCCCATGGAACGAGACAAAGCGAGACCGCCGACTAAATTTTGAAGGAGGCCTTCGACTACCGCAGCGTTTATATCATTAAAAACTTAAGGCGTCGTTCCTTAGGGTCACGTAACAGGTTAATCCACGATTCCAAAAGTAGCTTACAGCACGCGCCATAAGCCGCAGCTAGACTACAATAACATGCCGCCAAGCACTTTAGCAAGTGAAATTCTCTTGATAAGCAAAAACTAGTTCCAAATACGGTCAGTATTTCTGTCCCGAATTACTACGCCCTTCCGTTTAAACCCTTCTTAATACAGCGCATTAGCAACGGCAGAAGGAGGAAACAGAAAACGCCCATTAAACATTAAGGTTTTTGCCTTTCCTATTTGCACTTGAAATGGGATTTATTTCCGTTTTCCTTGCCCGCTCCAAGCGCAACTTGAGCTAAGGCAGCAATCGAGATTGATTGCTTTGACTCTTTCATGCATTCTCGAAAGCATAGCACAACGCACTAATATTATCTTACGATTTCTAACGTCTATCGTCAGATAAGATACAGGGCCGGGCCTACCTGTTACATATCTAATGGCCAGTTGAGTAAAAGTATAGCCAAGGTCGGCCTCGCACGTTCCTAGTCCTTCCTAAGCTTTACATACCAAAGGCATGGTTGAGCAACCGACTTCCTACGGGTAGGCCACTCCGAAGCAATCAACCTTTAGGGATTTCGCGCTCACTCCATGAATAGCCTTTAAGACCGTAACGTTAAGCTTCGCAGCCTTTGGTACCATTAAGTGCGTGATCAAAACATGACTTTCCCACTGTTTATGCACAACTGGACCTTACTGGCCTGCTGGTGACCTGCGCGCTCCTTCAAGTGAGCGCTTGAGCGAGCCAACTCCCTTCTTCTTTACGTATATGACAATGAAGGCAACCAGGGCAACGATGACAGCTGCTACCAGCAAGTAGATGGCCAAGGTTTCAAGGGCGTAGGCCCAGTTAACTGGAGGACCTTCAAGGTTAAGGATTGCTTGTCCGTCAGAGTAAGTAACGTTGAGGAGGCGCATTGCGTCGTTGAAGGAGCCAGTGGGATTTGAGTAGCCGCAGGGTATGAAGAAATGGGCTCAGCCCTTAGGAGAGAAGAGATATGCCTTTACTGTAACACCCCTTGAAAAAGCTGACCTCTGAACGTGAGGCATGTGATGCCCAGAAGACATTCTGTTAAATATCATACATCTCATCGCTTATGTTTGCCTGCGATATCATTCCATCGTGCTAATAACCTCATTCGGGCAGATGAGCTAGTGTTAGAGCAAGCTCTTGCTAAACGCTTCCTTAAGGCCTAGCACTAGAACCGCTTAACTTCGCGTAGGGCCTTTTTCTTTCCCAAAGATTTTGAAAACTAACTCAAAATCCTCCAGCCCTAAATGCTAGCCCAGGTCCGCCACGCCCCTCAAACTGAAACGATCTAAGATCCGACGACAGATGCGGTACTCTAGGTAACCTGTCAGAATGCTAAATATACCTAAAAGTGCTCTGTAAAAAATTTCGCCTACCTTTATGACCGAGGGGAAAATGGCCAACTAACTTCCAGGAGTTAATTTACCATTTGGGCCTTAGGTAAGGCCTTTATGGCACAAATTTTAACGCCTAAATTGGACTTTTCCGACCTAATAGACAGCGTCAGGGGAAATGCCTTGCTGCTCATAGTTACAGGCGTACTGTTCTATGGCATCCCTACGGCGGCAGCTGGACAGTGGGGAGTTTTCTACATGCAAGACCTTGGCCTTTCCAAGACGCAAATAGGCTTCGTCTCCATCACGATAACCTCTACATCATTGCTGTTTCTAATAATAGGCGGCGACTTGGCAGACTCCTGGGGTCGCAAGAGGACAACTGTAACGATTGACATAATTGCTTACACGGGCGGTTATCTCATTCTGGCCTTATCTCGCAACTTCCTTTACTTCATGATCTACGCTCTCGTCTGGGGAACTAGCACGGCGTCGGGAGTGGCATTCGGCTGCCTGTTTGCCGAGTCAGTAGAACCCGAGAAGAGGGGAAAGGCTTACGCCCTAAACGCGATAATAACGCCAATTCCAGGAGTTTTCATGCCGTATGTTGGCTACCTAGTAATTGGGCACTTTCAGGCAAGTCTTGGCGCGGTCCCCGGCCTGATCATGGCCATGAGGTTGCTCTACCTTTGGGTATCTTTGAGCGTAGCCGTGGGGGTGCTCGTGAGATACCTCAAGGTCAAGGAAACGCATCCTAGCCCTACTACTGCTGGCTTTCTGCCGAGGAGGTACATATCCGCGTTCACGTCTTTTCCTCCTCACATACCTCGTTACGTCAAGCATCCAGCCCTTTTCAAGGGGTACAAGGACACGGTGAAATGGCTATGGGAAAGGCGCGCCCCTTTCACTTACTGGCTCGCCTCTGCCATATCAAGCTTTGCGGGCTCCCTAACCGCACTTGCTTACCCATTTTACATAGTTGATCACCTTGGGCTTAAGTTGTCCGCCCTTGCCGCCTTTGCCTCGGTGAACACAGCCACGGGAATCGCCCTTACCATTTTCTTGGCGCCTCACTTCTCCACAAATAACTTGAAGAAGTACATGCTAGTAGGTCTGTCTTTATCTCCAGTGGCCACGCTGGCCTTTCTGATGGCCAAAGGAAACATAGGTCTGCTGATCCTCTCAGGAATGCTGGGAAGCTTCGCAGGCGCCTTTGCTGGGCCCGCAGGCGGAGGTTATTGGGCTGATCTAATCCCTAACGAGAGGCGCGCCAAGGTAACAGCCGTCACTGGAGTGATGACAAACATAATAAACGTGCCATCTCAGTTCATTGGCCTCATGCTTTACCAGATAATTCCGTACTTACCATGGGTCTTTGTAATTGCGTTCCAGATTTCAACGGTTTTACTTATAGCATCACTACCAAAGATGCCCACGGGTAGCACTTAAATCGCTTGGCGGCTTGTAAGAAGTTGGCTAACGCGCACCAAAGAGCTGAGATCTAAGCTTGATGAGAAACGTCGATTAAGTAAGGAAATTCGTCAGAATAATCCAATGTGGGATAAATTCGTTCAAAAAGGCAAATAGTGGGGATGCTGCCTTGTGTTATAAAACCAGAAAGCTTCATTTAATGCGGATGTCACAACAGAGGCAAGGCTGAGAGAAGAATGGGAGATAGTGTAGAAAGATGCGATCCGCTATCAGAGAAAGCGGTATCAGAGGAAACCAGCCCAGCAGCTGAAATTTAGCTTGCATCCTTATTATGTTTCTTGTGTTCCCTCGAGTGGGCTTATGTCATTTGCTAATTGAAGCTAGAGTAGGATTGAAATGTTTTTTAAGCAATTAATTGCTAGGTTATGCTTACGTTTAACCATTTTAGGTCTACATGCTAAGGTACCGCGGCTGTGCATGTAAGCGCCAAGTTTCGACCTGTCTTATTATCTCCATCGCTTAAATCCATGCAAGCTAGAGGCACAAGCTCCAAAACAATCCCTCACAAAAACAAAGACATGCAATTCAGCCCGATACTAAGAACAAAGTTTGCAATCGTTTCCCATCGAGCAACTATCGTATGATTTTCGGTGGGAAAGGCAACAAGGCTCCAGTAACGCTCACCTTCTCATTCTGCAAGGTGCTCATACTAAGTTGACGACATGGGCTTCGCAATCCCTGGGGAAATCGATTAAAGCAATGTCAATCCGCTAGAAGATTCGAACCTAAAGTTCAATCGCCAATGAACCGCTTTAAAGCAGCAAAGCTTTGATCGTGGTCTGAAAGATGTGGCGCCTTTGATAACGCCGTTATACTTAATAATGCCCATTAAGTACTTAATTATGCAGGCCCAACTCACTTCCAACGTTGTTCATTGCCCGGAAGGAAGCAGTTCTCCGATAAATTCTATTTTCAGTTCGCTGATCTTGCTTTCGCTTGTGAGCGAGGCTCAGTGCTGCCCAAACTCATGCATTTGTCCAAACCTTCAAACGGGAGGAGCTCAGAGACGCGGCACAAGCGGAGGGCATGGCGCCTTTGAGCCCGCCACCTCAGCTTTTAGCGAGTATAAGAGTGGGATAAAAGATAAAGCTTGTAGGGAGGTTGAAACCCATGGAAAAGCAAACCGAGACCTCAAATCTTAACGCCGACGTGGTCCGGAGAATATCATCGGAAAAGGGAGAACCTCCCTGGATGCTCAATAAGAGACTTTATTCCCTTTCTGTTTTTGAGAGCAAGCCCATTCCCACGTGGGGACCAGACCTAAGCGGACTTAAGCTAGAGGACCTTGCTTACTACGTGGAGCCGGGGATTAAGCCAACCAGCAACATGGATGAGCTTCCAGAGGACATAAAGAGGGCATTTGACGCCCTGGGCATACCTGAGGCGGAAAGAAAGTTTCTGTCTGGAAACGGTGCCATGTACCAGTCTGAGGTGATTTATGAGCGCATGAAGGATCAGCTAAAGAGGCAGGGCGTGATATTCATGAGCACGGATGAGGCCGTCAAGCGTTATCCAGAGCTCGTTGAGAAGTACTTCATGACACGCTGCGTCCCCCCAACCTACCACAAGTTTGCGGCCCTCAACGGTGCCATATGGAGCGGTGGGACTTTTCTTTACGTGCCAAAAGGGGTAAGGGTTAGCATGCCAGTTCAGGTATATTTCCTAGTAGATCATCCTTCAATGGGTCAGTTCGAGCACACGATAATAGTTGCTGAGGAAGGGGCCTCCGTTGAGTACATAGAGGGCTGCTCAGCGCCCATGTACGTGAGGGGAGGCCTTCACGCAGGGGTCATGGAGATCTTTGTGGGCAAGAACGCTCGCGTGAGGATAACTACCATACAGAACTGGAGCAAGAACATATACAACTTGGTGACAAAAAGGGCCCTCGTGGAAGAGGGAGGGAAGATGGAATGGGTAGAGGCCTCGCTTGGAAGCAAGGTAACCATGCTTTATCCCGCCAGCGTTCTAATGGGAAAGGGCGCAAGGGCTGAGCACTTCTACGTCTCAATGGCGGGAGATGGTCAAGTGCTTGACGCGGGAGCGAAAATAGTTCACGCGGCTCCAGATACCTCGGCTTACGTACTATCCCGCAGCATAAGCAAGGGAAGCGGGAGGGCAATTTATCGCGGCGAGGTTAAGGTTAACCCGGGCGCAAAGGGTTGCGTCAGCTCCGTTAAGTGTGATTCCCTGCTAATAAGCGATGAAAGCTCTACAGCCACATTTCCGACTGAAGAGGTTTACCAACAGGATGCCGATGTATCACATGAGGCAACAGCGGGCAAAATTGCTGAGGAGCAACTGTTCTACCTCATGAGCAGGGGATTCTCGGAGGAAGAGGCCAGGGGGTTAATAGTTAGGGGATTCATGGAGCCAATAACTAAGAAGATACCTCTCGAGTACGCGGTCGAGTTCAACAGGATAATTGAGCTCGAGATGAAGAACGCGACGGCATGAGACAAAGTTACGTAGCTCTAGATCAAAATAATAAGCAATAAATTTGCACAAGAAGAAATCAAAAGCGGAAACCTGCCCGAAGCGAAAAATTCCCAGTGCCAGCTCTGTTGGTAATGAGATAAGAAATCCATTTGAGCCTGGCTTGGCTTACCTGAGCAATAGAAAAGAGATTAATAAGTGAAAAACAGGAACTGCGCGCCAGTCAACAACATAGGCCTAAGGCTCAAGCTTGACTTAAAAGTTCGCCAATTGATCTACCTCTGGCCACGATGTCGCAGAGGTTATCAGGGCCGAAGTAGCGCTTTAAGGCGCCAACAAACTTATAGCTTTCTCCATAAGGAAACGAAATTGAGACCAACCCAATTTTATCGCTGGCTTTACGAAAACCAAAAGCGCATGCTCGAGTGCAACTGTAACGGAGTGGAGCAGTGGAAGGCCTGGAGGATCGCCCTGAGAAGAAAATTGATCGAGTTGCTGGGGGCAGATTTGCCGATGGCATCTGATCCGCCAACCTTCGAGGAAGAATCCGATGAAGGAACGTACGTTCGCCACAAGATAACGTACAAAATAGATGAGCATGCTGAAGCCCACGCGTACCTCCTTTACCCCAAGAAAGGAAACGGAGCAGGGGTGCTTGCGCTTCATGGGCACGGTTACGGGAAGAACGACCTCGTTGGGCTTGATGAGTTAGGAAACCCGAAAAAGGAAAGATACTCAGGATATCAAGGCTCCTTTGCCGTGAAGCTGGTGGAAAGGGGATTAATTGTCCTGGTTCCAGATCAGGCTGGATTTGGGGACAGGCGGGAAGAGGAAGACATAAAAAGGGGACCAAGCAACTCCTCTTGCTGGCAACTGTCGACTTGGGCCATGCTTTACGGCGACACAGCTGCCGGCGTGCGCACTCATGACGCAAGGCGCGCCTTGAGCGTTCTGCAGGAAATCGGAGCTAAAAAAATGGGTGTGATTGGAATATCTGGAGGTGGAACCATAGCGCTCTACCTCTCGGCAATCGACGAAAGAGTGGAGGCCACTGCCATAAGCGGTGCCTTCAGCACTTATAGGGACAGCATACTTTCTTTGCAGCACTGCATCGATAACTACATACCCGGTATCCTCAATTACGCCGAGCAGTACGACGTCGCTTCCCTAATAGCACCGCGTCAGCTCTTCGTCGAGAACGGTGTTCATGACCAGGTATTTCCGATAGAGGGATTCAGGAAAGCTGTGGAGAAGGTTAGGGCAGTATACGAGCTCCTTGGCTTCCCAGAAAATTTTGTAGCTCACGAATTCGATGGAGGGCATGAGATAACTGATGCGCCAATAGACTTCGTAGAAAAAGCGCTAAAGCTCGGTTGAGCAGGGATTACCAAGATAGGTGAAGCACACTGTTAAGTCCTTCCTTTTACCCATAACTTGAAGTTTGACGCGTTTTGTTGCGTTTTGGGTGAGCGCTTTTTGAGCTAATCCTAGTGTACCTAGGAAGAAAGTAAAGGTCCTTCGCGCATCTCAAGCTTCTAAGCGAGATCGTGCAAATGAGAATAGGATTTAGCTCCCGCATTGCAGCTGCTTGCTAGCCAAAGTTTTTGATCTTGGCGAACCTCAAGCGCTTCTGCGACGTACGAACTCACGCTAGCCTTAGCCCACACCTACCTTGATATCCCGACCTTTCCAAGCATCAACTTCACGGCGTCGTTCACAATGAAGCTTGCGAAAAGCGCGTACGCCACTACAGAAACCACCTCGTTCACGCTTATCGGTTCAACTATGCCTAGGCCGAATAGGGCAAGCAGCACAACAATGGCTAGGTCAGAAGTAGCTGCCAAGACGAGCCACTTGCTCGGCTTCGAATCCCAAAAGTGTCCCCTTTCGCGGACTATGAGTGGCGTGAGCACACCCATGAACATAATGGACACGAAGAAAAAAGTGTGAAGCTGACGAGTCTGCGTTATGTGAAAGACCTCGAGGGCCAAGTAAAGCAAGCCGAACATCTCTGCGACCGTGAACACACCCAACCCAAGGCCAAGCTGGAGCAGTTTTCCCAGCTCCCATTTTTCTGGAGTTGGTGAGCCCTTGGCGTTATCTGTGGACAAAGAAAGGGTAACAAAATCTATCAAAAAAAGAAACAAGATCACGTCCGTCGCCGATATAACGTATATGGGCCTTCCGAGAAGGTACGCTGATACGATAAAGGCCAGCGCGACGAAGACCGCGATCTCGAAGGTTTTTATGATCTTGTTCAATATCCAAGTTACGATCCTCTGATAGGTTGTGCGCCCAATGCGCACCAGATCGACTATCCCCCTCAATCCCTCCACCGTAAGCACAACGCTTGCAGAGGCCTTTGCAACGTCTGTGGCCCCGCTTACCGCGATGCCTACCTCTGCTTGCTTAAGCGCTGGCGCATCGTTTACGCCGTCGCCAGTCATGCCAACCACCTCGCCCATTTTTTGCAAGCTTTTCACTATGGTGTGCTTGTCCTCAGGGTATATGTCGGCGAACACCGTCGCCTTGCTGGCAATTTCAGGGAGACTCGCGTCAACCGATCTCAGCTCAGATCCCGTTACTATGCGTCCCTGAAGACCTATGCTTCTCGCTATCTCATTGGCTATGGGTGCCGCATCACCGGTTAGCATCTTTACCTTTATCCCCATTTCCTCAAGCTTCCTTATCAATATAGGAGTGTCTTCACGAGGAGTGTCGTAAAGCGCGGCTAGGCCGACAAGCTCCCACCTGCCATCCCTCTGAGCAGCTACTCCAAGCACCCTGTATCCCTTGGAGGCATAAGCGGAAACAACCCTGTTAACTTGCTCCGATAGGTTTTGCTTAACAAGCTCCTTCTCGATCACCGATAGAGAACCCTTGGCGACCCAGAAATCTCTGGCCCCATCGGATACGAGTGCCTCTGTCCTCTTAGTGGATGGATCAAACGGCTTGAACTGCTTCACCTTGTAGGGAATAGATAAGCCCTTGGCAGACTCTATGAAGGCGACGTCTATTGGATCCCTGTTAGCTTCCTGAGAAGCCATGAAACCATACGCTATGACTTCGGCCTTCGTATACCCATCCAGTGGATACACGTCTGTTAGCCTTAACCTATTATAGGTGAGGGTGCCGGTCTTGTCGGCACACAGCACGGTCATCGATGCAGCATCCTCGATAGCGCTCAGCTTTGTAACTATAGCCCCTCTTCTGGCCATCTCCTCAGCCCCCACCGCCATGCTCACCGTGAACATCGCAGGAAGGGCGACCGGAACCGCGAATACAACCAAAGTCAGCGCCAAGGGAACAAGGTAAGTGATGATGAAATCTACGTCGTGAGTACTCAAATAAGTTGAGGCAAAAACAAAGGCAAGAAGGGATACTACCATGGCCAAAAGCATGAGGACGACGTTTGACGTTATCTCCTCCATGTGAAGCTTGGGCTTGGAGACCTGCACCAGCTGAACAGTTTTACCGAAGAAAGTGCCTGTACCCGTTGCCGTTACTATGGCTGTGGCCTCACCTCTCCTCACTATGGAGCCGGAGTAAAGCACATCTCCATGTACCTTGACCACCGGCATACTTTCACCCGTAAGCACGGACTGATCCACCTCAAGCTCGTCTTTGCTGATGACAACGGCGTCCGCGGGCACGATGTCTCCAGCCCTTAGCCTGATCACGTCACCTGGGACCAGCTCCCTGGCCGGGATTAGATCCCACTTACCTTCCCTCTGAACCCTTGCCGTGACCTGTAATCTGTTCTTGAGAAGTTCTACGGCTTTCTCTGCAGAGCTCTCATGAACGTAAGATATGATGGCGTTCGTTACGAGAAGCGCACCTATTATGTAGGAATCCACGTAATGCCTTATGATTGCCGTGGCGACAAGGGTTATCTCAAGCATCCAAGCTGTGAATCCCCAAAACTTCTTGGCCACCATCTTTGCCTTACTTTCCCTTTTCTCAGGGACCTCGTTGTAACCGTACTTCTTCAGCCTAGCAGCAACCTGCTCTGCTTTAAGTCCTACCCCAGGGTCCACCTCGAGCTCCCTAACCCAGTCTTCAGGGGTAAGAACACGCTTTGCGGATACGGCCACGCCTTTCCTTGCGCTTCTCGATTTACGGGTTATGCCTATTTTCAGGCTCTTAGCAAACGCTCCTAGCCTTACTCTTGAGTCGCTTGAGTAGTAAGGCTAGCTCGCTTCCTGGTTATGTTATCCACTTGCGAAACGTGATGATAAAAAAGAAACCCTCAAGCCATTTACCGTTTCCCAACGTGCTATTGTGTTCTTTATCTACATGTTTTCTGTAAGCTAGGCACGTTCACGCGAATGTCGACGTCACCGATTTTGAAGACTTAATCGAAGCGAATAAGCGAACCTTAGATTGGCAAAATATCGGGATAAAGCTCGGTTGGCCGCTTACGGTCGATGGAGGGCGCTTCGTCTTTCTGTTTGTCTGACACGATACCTCAGGGGCGTTAAGCCTCTGGTCGCGGCAAAGCCAAGCAAGGGCGCGCAGCCTACCAGCAACATTTCGCTGCAGCTAGTCTCGAGCAGCCGGTATGCTGCGCAGTGCCCACACAACCAGATAAATGCCTTAAAAATGGAGAGCATCACACCGAAAAGGGCTTCTGATTGGTCTTGTCGCAGCGGGACATCGAATGTCTTAACGCATGTATATGTGGTAACCATAAGATATCTCACCGTACCCGTTCCCTGTCAAACTTGAAACAACATGCGTAACCTCGTATGACCTTCTCTCCTCTTGTTCAACTGTCTGAGAGTGAGGTATGTGATGCTGGTGATAAGTGAAACTCTTTACGTAGTACTCGATGGTTAACGTCCCGTTGACCGGTATGTAGGCGCTCGAACGAGAAGCTGTTTCCGTGTGATGGCTCCCTCCCCCTCCTCCCGAGTAGAGCGGGACGCTTTCAACGAAGATAGTAAGCGTAACGTTCTGGGTATCTGAGGAGCTGGAGGCCAAATTTAAGGAGGCAATCCCGTAATAGTTCGTGGAGGTGTAACCGTAATTGCTAAGAGAGAAGCCGTCGTAGCTGGTGGAGAAGCCATTGGGAGTTACTATCCAGAACTGAAGGCTCTCATTTATGACGTAATAAGATGAAATTCCCTGGCCACTCGAATTTGTTGTATCAATCAGTTGAGCAAATATGTTAGTGCTGTTTATCCAATCCCTCGGATCTATGTTAAACCTGCCAAAGGTGGATGGCTTCGCCTTCAGCGTCAGCTGGGGACCAGTTATCTGAGGAGCCATGTAGTAAATCGTTATGGTCGCGTTGGTGTTGGCGCTCGGCACGAAGCTTGAACCCTTGGCCTGACTATTGCTACTTCCGCTGCCGGGCGGAACTGCAATGGCTACCAACGTTAACTTAGCGTTGTTCAAGGGAGGCGTGCTGACGAGCAGCGTAACGGTGGCGATCCCCTTGGAGTTCGTAACTCCATGGGCAGGGGCAAGGGCAAAACCGCCGTAAGCCTGCGTTAGCCCCTTTGGGCTCTCAATGTAGAACTCAACTTCTTCGTTCGGCATTGGCTTACTCCCAACGTAAGTGTCGTTCTGAAAACTCGCGAAAAGCGTCGAGTTTTCAAACCAGCCGTGGGAGTAATTACCCAGGACCTCGCGCGAGGAGGAGAGAGTCAAAGTGGGACCTAAGCCAAGGACTTCTACATTTGAAACAACCTGTGTCGAACCCGTAATTAGGTCTTGCTTTGTACCCGGAACCGGCCACCCAGTATACACAACCGTAATTGTGTAGTTTCCAGCTTGCTTGGGCGTCCAGTTTGCATCTGCCTCAAAGCTAGTTGTTGGGTTATACCACCCAGATATGCTCTTGGCGCTCACGTTAGCTATAAGCTGGGACTTATATGCGGGCACAGGGGTACTGGAGTTCTGGAGCCCCGCGTAGAAGAGGAACCAACCCGCCGGCTTGACGTACAACGGAGATCCATGATCAACCCAGTAATCCTCATCGGTTTTACCAGCAAGGTTAACGGGCTGTCCTACCCATATCCTTCCCTTTCCAGGGCCCGTGACCTCACTGCGCATCAGCAAGGTGGTGTTTGAGGGAAGAGGTAGTACCGATACTTTAACGCTTGTAGACAGATTTGGGGGAGTATCCTTTCCTGGCCAAGGAGCTAACGATCCCTGGGGTCCTGCCTTAACGGTGCCGAAAGCGCTTCCGAAGTTGAGGCTGACGTTGTATGTGCCCGGAGCCATGTAGTACTGCAACCCGTCACCGACGTTGCCAAGCTGCGTGCTCACGCCCACCGATGACGAGTTGCCGAAGTGAACGTTTAAGTTCCCAGTTACGCCGAAGGGCTCGCTGATTTGTAGGGGAGTGCCGTATCCCAACGAGTACCCTATGGAGGGATACTGAACTTGCTCCGTAAAGCCACCGTTGATAACGCTGCTCCACGTATTTGTGGACGGATCGTAATTGTTGCCGTTCAAGAAGAGGTTGTCAAACTTCGCTGTCAGATCTGGTAGCTGGTTGACGTAAAAAGTATCTGGCTTAATCTCTGCTCCCTCTATGTATGGGCCCTTTGGTGGGGGTTGTGCTAAAACAAGACCGGGATAAACGTTTATCTGAACGAAAGTCACCGCGTATATGTCAGTTGTGCCTATCCCGGCATTACCCGAAACTATTTTTATACCTCCAGACACGAAGGTACTGCTTCCAGGTGCCATGACAAGAGTATCGCAGAAGCTGTCGCTATATATCTGAACGTAAGGATTAAGCAAGCCCCACGTCATGTCCTCCTTGAGGTTTTGAGGAAGGTTTCTGTTTGCTCCAGTTACTTCCTCCCCGTAAACTATGCCTCTTGTTAGGTTTGTGTTTATCACGTCGTAAAGCTGCTGAACATCGCCCTCGAACGCGGGAATTAACTTCGCTAACGATATCCCCATTTGTATATCCTTGATGATCTGCTCCGTGTCAGCGGGATCGCTGAAGGGGTTCGCTATCGCGGCGCTTGTCATCAGGTGCATTGGATGCATAACTATGCCGTAATTCGGAATCTGATACTCCGCCTGCATCGAGGTAAGCCCAACATTTGTGAGAAAACCAGCGCTGGCGTCCTCTATAACTGCCGTGGTAACGGTCACCTTGTAAGTGAGCTCGTCCGAGTAATCGTTGATCGTAGATGTCTTGTTAACTGGGGCGTGTATCTGCGCCGTCATCCAATCTCCTGCCTCCGCGCTCGACACGCCAGTTGTCGATATGGCTATGATCATGCTACCGTTGTTGGCGTAACCCTTCACGTAAGTTAAGGCAACTCCCGTGGGAACTGAGGGCAAAAGGGATTGGGCATTGAACAAGGAAGAGTAAACGTAAAGAGTTGGACTGTAGACGTAGGGAGGTATGGAGGGAACGTTTGTCCTCTGATAGGGATCGCTGCCGAAAAATGGGGTTTCGTTATAGCCATAATAAACGGCAGGAAAACTTGTGAAGTAGCTTTGACCAGCCTTTGATGCGAACCTTTCCGGGTTTGACTTAAAGTACTCACGCGCGTAAGAGGAAGGGTTAACGGATGAAGATGATGCCAAGGGAAAGTCTAATTGAACTTCCATATTGCGATCAACAAAAAGATCACCGGAAGAAGGAAGAGCAAGGCGATCGGGAGGCGCCTGCACGTAATAAGAGTAAGTTCCGGAGCGCAAGTAAAAGGTGGCATTCCTCTCGTAAGAAGAAACCGTGCTACCGTTCACCGTCACTTCCCATAAAGAACCGGGCAGCAGGTCGTCTTGAACGAAGCTAACGGTGTAAACGCTTGGAGTAAATACTATGTCCTGTGAAACTGCCTGGCTTGAAACCTTAACGTATCCCGACTGAGGAGATTCTGAGTAACCGTTAATCTTACCCACGTAAAAGGGATACGTGCCATCTGCCTCCTCGAAGGTTAGCTGGGGAGACACAGAGGATTTGTTCACTCCGTTGAGGACAACGAACCAGCGCGTGCCAGATGGTAATCCAGACTCAGTAAAAGTAACGGCATAAGCGGAAGGAGCAAAGGATATCAACTCGCTCATTGAGCCCGTGACGCTCACCGTTCCTGATGACGTGGAAGGAACGTATCCGCTGCTCGTGCTCACCGAGTAAGAATATGTCCCTGCTGGGACTGTTAGAGTTAAACTGTCAGAATCAGAGGTCTGAGTTAAGCCGTCCATGGTCACAGACCACGAAGTGCCTAAGGGTAAACCAGTCTCTGTAAAAGTCACAGCGTACGTCTCCACCCTCGTGAAGGTTATCTCATAGGTGACGTTTGCACCGTTGACCGAAAAAGTCCCAGAACTGGGCGAGGCCTCGTATAATTGGACGGGCCCTACAGAAAACCCATACTGGCCGTTCGGCAACGAAAAAAGGATAACTGAAGATGTGGAGGAAAGCGTGATGCTTGGAGAAGAAAGAAGTGCGGTAGATGACGTCGAGGAAGTTGAGCTTCCAGATTCTTCAACAGTTACCGACCAGCTTGTACCTGAGGGCAAACCGCTTTCCTCGAAAGAGGCTACGTAAAAAGGTGCAAAATTGCCTGAAAAGTTTGCTTTAACCGAGATCGTCGAGATTCCCCCAGGGCTAGAGCTGCTGTAGGTCGTTTGACTCGAGTAGGACCCGCTTATTAGGTTGCCGCTGTATTTCCCAAACACAAGTCCAGAGTATATATAACTCAAAGTGCCACTTAGAGTGCCAGATGTAACGTAACCCCCTGATGCCTGTGCAACTCCTTTTCCTCTTGCGCTGTATTGCTTTGAGCCCGTCGTAAACGTGCCGAAGTAAGAAAAGTTAATGGAGTAGGAGTCTGATACCTGCGAAATTGTTCCGTTCACCTTAGCGGTAAGCTTCCCTTGAAAACTACCTGAGAATGAGCCGTTAATGTTGCCTGAAAAGCTGTTAGGCGTCACCAGCTGGGCTTGGATCGCAATTGTGGCCGTTTCGCCTGCAGAAGAACCTGAACTGGTCGAAGCTACTCCGCTTGAAGTCTGGCCGCCAGCGCCGGAAAGGGGAGAAAAGCCCGACGCTATGAACACCAGAAGAAGGATGGCCACCGCAACTTTCAAATTCAATGAAATTTAAACAAGAATTCTTGCCGGCAGCTTTTAAGTGTGATTGCAATTTCAGTTAGAACAACTTCGAAATTCTTCAGGTTGGGAAGCAAAAACATGTTTTCCCTTAAGAACTTGGCATCCTCCTTAGGCTCCACGGCCTAAAATTCTCAAGCTAGCACTCTTCGTGAAAACGCGAAAATAAACATTCGTTTATCCTTAGCCATTTTCCTATCTTAGCCCCTTGGCGATCGATTTCTTCGTGAGCAAAATAAGGTTAAGTTTTTATGTTATGCCGCTCATGTTAAAAGCATCAGAATGACCGATTTCAAGGGTAGGATAAATAGCTCAGGGGCCTCAGGTCAGCAGGCACCAGGCTCCAATCCCAATCCTCTTGGTGACGCCTCTGCCCTAAAGAAGGCGTACGATACTTTCATTCAGAACTTTGCGTTGGCCATACCGTCTGTTGTGCTTTTTGTGGCTGAGGTCATCGTAACGGTCCTCTTCATGATCTTGGTGGCGGCTGCCTTGGGGATAAGCTATCCCATGGCGTCCTTCTACGAGCTTTACGGCGTCTTTGCCGCTGGCATATTGTCCATGATCGTAAGGGCAGTGAGCGCTTTAATATATGGGATTCTGACGGGAATATTCGTTTCAGCGACGCTCGTGGAAGCGAATGCTGCCCTATCCTCCAATTCCTACTCGTTTGGAGCAGCAATGGGCGAGGTCAAGAAAAAGCTAAATCAGATACTCACTTTTTCCTTAGTTCTCGGCGTAGCTGACCTGATATGGGCATTCACTGGAATGTTTGCCTGGTTCCTCGATGCGATAACGAACATGGTTTTCATAGTCTCATTTGCCTTCGTGCTAGCCGGCGAAAGTGGCACCTTAACCAACGTTATACAGAGGTCGGCCTCGAGCTTGCTAGCGTGGCTTGGAAAAGATCCCATTTCGATTTTGAGCCTTTTCGTCGCAGCCATTTTCCTTGGTTTTCCCATAGTCGAGTTTGCGGCAATGCCCATGGCAGCGCTCATAGTTATGATCTTTTACGGGGGAGAGAAACAAGCCCAGTCGACCGCGAGCACTACAACCACGACATAAGGGAAGCTTCTGGCGACGGAACGCCACTTACGAGCAAACGAAAAACGGATTTTGCGGGCACGAACTTTTCTGATTAGAAGAGTTATCGGTCATCGCCACCACAGCACATGCGTGCGTTAAATGCTAACAAATAACTAAAGTGCAGTTCAATCCCACCTCAAGGGCTCGCTAGGTCATAAAATCGATCATTCGAGGACAAATAAACCGTAATCCGCAATTAGGTCTAAGATCTATACATCGCTCAGTCTGACGGGGATAAGCGACATAAAATAGTAACCCGAATTGCAGATCATACAACAACAGCCCTTGAAAGCCGTACTTGACCACTTTATCGCGATCCTTATCTCGGAAGAACAACTTTAAAGTAAAAGCGAATTAATGTAAATAGGGCGTTTCGGCCAAGGGTCTTTGAGTTCAACTAATGATGAGCAGATCGATCTCGCCCGCTGCGCTCTCTTTAAGCGTAAACATAATCCAAAATCCCTCCTATCAGGAAAGCTAACCTAATGCCAATGGCATTAGGCAGATAGGCGGGCCACCAGCCTTCGAAAGCTAAAAAATCGCTTTTAAGTGCGCCTTTGCCCTCTCCTCTGTAGTAGCAATAAGGTGGTCACCACAATGACCACTACCGCAACCCCTATGGCGACGGCGATCGTTCCCGTGTTGGATGGAGACTGTGGAGATGTTACCGTAAGGGTCGCTGTACCTGTTACCGAGCTCTCTACCGTTGACTGCGCTCTCACCGTATACGTGCCTGATGACGTCGGCGTATAGGAAACGCTGGCAACTCCCTCAGAGTTGGTGACTGCGGATCCAATTGAGGCTCCGTTAACAAAGAAGCCGATAGGCGTGTTGGCCACTGACTGGCCATTTGAAGCGGTTACAGTTGCCGAGACGGTCACCGGCGTACCAACGGTAACCGAGGCCGACGAAAGAGTCAATGAAATAGCAGAGGGAATAAGCTGGACAACAGCGTTAAAGGAGGCACTTCCGGTCACAGATGTGTTATATGAGGGGTGAACTTGAACGGAGTAAGTTCCCGATGACGAAGGAGTGTATGTGATCGACGCGGTACCGTTGTAATTGGTTAAAGCTGTCCCAACCTTAACTCCGTTGACTATGAACTCAAGCTCTGTAGCCGGCGCAACCCAACCATTATATGTGTAAGCTTTCGCGGTTATGTTCACCTGCTGACCCACGTTAGAGGTTGGTGCCACGAAAATGGAAACAGAGGTAATTGGCAAGTGTATTAACCCAAGCTGTCCCTCAAGAAGTTCCAGCTCGCCGCCGAATTGATTCTCAGCCAAGTTAATTATTGAGTTATTTGTAACCGCTATCAAGTGACGGGAATTTATCCCGTAAATGTTTTCTTCTCCATCGAGGGGAATATCAGTGCAATAATGGTTCTCGATGTAGGCCAACCCCTGCAACCAGATGGTCTCCTGAGTCAAGTTCGGGCTTCCAGCCCTCGCCTTGTTGAAGAGCTGCAGGAACGATATGTTCCCAACTTTAGGTACGTAGACCGGCTTCAAGAAGTTCATGTAGTGGGAACCTCCCAATCCGTTGTCTAGGGCGGCGGGCTGTATGAACACGTCCCAGGCCGGTCCCCACCACCCCCACCTGCCCCAATAGAGGTTAAACCCTTTACCAGTCTCGGCGTAGCTCGGGTTGCTGGTCATGAGGATGGTAGTCGGCAACCCAAAGGCATCTAGCTGGCTCACCGTGTCCTCCAACTCAGCCAGACTAGCCCCTGATGTGGGGCTACTGAGCAGGGTAAGGGTTACTGGCGTGCCGTTTGAAGCATACCATTGACCGTTCTTCAGAACGAAGCCGGCCGATTTCATGAGCTCTGAAGCCTTAGTTAGGTTGTAAGAATACCTGTTAAGCGTAGCCAAGAAGCTTTGTCCAAGGGCTGAATAGTCCCAGGGATTCCACGAGATTGGATACTGAAGCGTTGTGTAATATGGCTGCATCGAAGATGCTTCTACAACCTTTGTTCTGTTGATGGCGTAAGCTATTGCCTCCCTTACCTGAAGAATGCTTACCCAATTGCTGTTGAAGTTGAAAACCAAATCATTGCCTGTTAGCACGGGGATTACTCCGAGCTTCCAGTAGCTCGGGAGCTCAGCCATTATGGA